>Ga0194132_10000016_pt1 | contig 259011 bp, 266 predicted proteins | sample TA2KigOf80mmetaG_FD_148612 | JGI IMG/M metagenome (GOLD analysis project Ga0194132, IMG submission 148612) | Freshwater microbial communities from Lake Tanganyika, Tanzania - TA2015054 Kigoma Offshore 80m | ecosystem: Environmental > Aquatic > Freshwater > Lake | place: Tanzania: Lake...
TTCGTGCCTGCCCTGGCAGCGTGGCCGTCTGCGCGCACTCAAACCGCTCCGACGGCCACGATCCCGCTGGCGCCCAGGACGCCGCTAAACTAACATTGCAACTGGACCACTCGATGGGGGCAGGTCAGCGCCCGCAGCCGAAAGCAGCGCCGCTTCATGCTTGGCGTGCCATTTTGGACCAGGCCCGCGCATATAATACCTCTCGGGCCGATACGGATCGCGAAATCTACCCACTTCAATTCCTCTCGCACGAAGCCGCGTTGCTTCGAGGCTACAGGCCTATATGTTTCAAATCAGTATAGGTGGTGACGGAAACAAGGTCTTTTTTGGCCTTGCTAAAATTTCATCCGGTGGGGAGGTGACCTCTTGCATCCCATCGGCAAGGGTGGAACAAGGCGCCCCATGCACAGCCAATGGAACGACGAAACCGCGCGGCAAACCGTCAAGTCTTACGCCAAGAACGGGGTAACCGAGGACGTTGCGCTCAGGGTCTACACCACGCGCCTGCTTGGCCGCGATCCCCTGCTCGTACTGCATGGCGGCGGCAACACATCGGTCAAGACACGCGCCTGCGACGATCTGGGTCAGGAGCATGACGTCATCTGCGTCAAGGGTTCCGGGGCCGACATGGCTGATATCGAGCCTTGGGGTCTGCCGGCGGTAAAGCTTCAGCCGCTGCGGGCGCTGCGGGCGTTACAGACTCTTTCCGACGAGGCCATGGTCAACGTGCAGCGGCTGAACCTACTCGATTCCGGCGCGCCTAACCCTTCGGTCGAAACACTGCTGCATGCCTTTCTGCCACATAAATTCATCGATCACACCCACGCCGCCGCTGTGCTTTCGATCGTCGATCAGCCGGACGGTGAGACGCTTGCGCGTGAGATCTTCGACGGGCGCATGGGCATTGTGCCTTATATCGCGCCGGGCTTCGGCCTCGCCAAGGCTGCCGCCGATGTGTTCGAGAAGAAGCCGGACATCGAGGGACTGATCCTACACAAGCACGGCATCTTCACCTTCGGCGAGACGGCGCGCGAAGCCTATGAGCGAATGATCGAGATGGTATCGCTCGCGGAAAGCCGATTGCGTCAGGGGCGCCCCATCGTGTTCCCGGCACGGAAGATCGAGCAGGCAATGGCGGAAGTTGCCGAGATCGCACCGGTCATCCGTGGTGCCTGCGCCATAAAGCGCGACAATGCCGAGCCTATCCGCCTCATCGCCGAATTCCGCACGAGCCCCGCGATCCTCGACTATGTGAACGGTCAGGAACTGGACTCCTATAGCCAGCGCGGCGTGGTGACCCCCGATCACATCATCCGCACCAAGAATACGCCTATCGTGGCCCCACCGCCGAAAGCCGGGAAGCATGAAGAATTCGCCGAAGAACTTACCAAGCGGGTCGCCACGTTTGTTAAGGGCTACGACGTCTATTTTGACCGGGAGAATAAAGCCGCCGGCAATACCAAGACCAAGCTCGACCCCATGCCGCGTGTGGTGCTGGTGCCAGGTGTCGGCTTGTTCGGGCTTGGGCGCACAGCAAAGGATGCATCCATCACCGCGGACCTCGCCGAGAATACGGTCAGAGTGGTGACTGATGCTGAGGCCATCGGCCGCTATGAGCCGCTACCCGAAAGTGATCTTTTCGCGCTGGAATATTGGAGCCTCGAACAGGCCAAACTCAAGGGCGCAGTGGTCAAGCCGCTGACCGGCCAGATCGCTTTGGTGACGGGAGCAGGCGCCATCGGCACGGCGACGGCAAAAGCGCTCGTGGCAGAAGGCGCGGCAGTGGCGATCCTCGACATCGACGGCGATCTTGCAAAGAAAGCCGCCGCAACATTCAAGGGATTAGGGCTGCAGTGCGATGTGACCAAGCCTGAGCAAGTGAGGATGGCTTTCGCTGCCGTTTGCGAGCGCTTCGGTGGAGTCGACATTCTTGTATCCAATGCTGGCGCGGCTTGGCAGGGACGTATCGGGGACGTCACAGATGAGATGCTGCGCAAGAGCTTCGAGCTCAATTTCTTTGCACACCAGACCGTGGCGCAAGAAGCGGTACGCATCATGCTGAAGCAGGGTACCGGTGGCGCGCTACTGTTCAATCTCTCCAAACAGGCGGTAAATCCCGGTGCGAATTTTGGCCCTTACGGTTTACCCAAGGCTGCAACGATGCTCCTCATGCGCCAATATGCGCTCGATTACGGCAATGACGGCATCCGCTCTAATGGCGTGAATGCTGACCGCGTCAGGAGCGGTCTGCTGACCGATGACATGATCGCAGCCCGCGCCAAAGCACGCGGCATGTCGGAAGCCGAATATATGAGTGGCAATCTGCTGCGTGCCGAGGTTACCGCCGATGACGTGGCGGAGGCGTTTGTGGCGCTCGCCAAGGCGCGCAAGACGACCGGCCACATTGAGACGGTTGACGGTGGCAATATCGCCGCCGCACTCCGTTAGGATGACGCCATTGGCCCGCATTTTACGTACGTTTTTAGCCGGCGTTCTCGCCCTTCTGCCCATTGCCGTCACGGTCGTGGTGACGGCTTGGGTCGCTTCTCTAATTGCCAGCTATGCGGGACCCGGCAGTTTTATCGGGCGATTGATCACCACGCTGGGACGCGTTGTCGGATTGCAAATCACGCCGAGTTCCACCTCCGCCTATTTTCTCGGACTTGCGATCATCCTCGGGGGGATATTCGTGCTTGGCCTGCTGGTCGAGTCTGGATTGCGTTCGTGGATCTCGAACAGTTTCGATTGGCTGATGTCGCGGATTCCGCTGGTCTCCAATGTCTACGATCTATCGAAGCGCTTCGTGGCAATCGTCGATCGAGGCGGCGGCGACCAGGACAGCCTAAAAAGCATGCAGCCGGTGTGGTGCTTCTTCGGCGGTGAGGGGAGCGCTGGAGTTCTCGCCTTAAGGCCCTCGCCAGAACCAGTCACGATCGGCGAGGACAAATATATCGCCGTGCTCGTGCCGTCGGCGCCGGTGCCGTTCGGCGGCGCTCTGATTTACGTGCCGGAAAAGTGGATCAAGCCAGCAGAGGGCGGTGTCGAAAAGTTGATGAATGTCTATGTGTCGATGGGCGTGACGCCGCCCATAGGGAAGCCCACAGTCATCGAGGGACACGCCGAGCCACTACCAGGGATCAAGAAGGCGGCAGACAAACCTCTGAAAGTGAAATAGGCCCGCTTACGTCGCGAAACGGAAGTGAAGCACGTCGCCGTCCTTCACCACATACTCCTTGCCTTCGAGCCTGAGCTTGCCGGCATCGCGTGCGCCGGCCTCGCCGCCCAGCGATATATAATCGTCGTAGGGAATCGTCTCGGCTCGGATGAAGCCTTTCTCGAAATCGGTGTGGATCACACCGGCGGCTTGCGGTGCGCGTGTGCCTTCAGGCACTGTCCAGGCGCGCGCTTCCTTGGGGCCCGCGGTAAAATAAGTGACTAATCCCAACAACTTATAGCCTTCTCGGATAAGTCGGTTCAGTCCCGGTTCGGCCAGACCAAGCTCTGCGAGATAACCCTGCCGCTCCGCTTCGGGCAGTTCGGCGAGCTCAGCCTCAATCTTGGCGGAGATGACCACGCAACCCGCGCCTTCCGCGTTCGCGCGCTTTTCGACGAGAGCGGAATAGGTGTTGCCGGTGGCGGTCGAAGCTTCATCGACATTGCACACATAAAGCACAGGCTTTGATGTCAAGAGGCCGAGAGCATTGAACAAGGCACGCTCCTCTTCCTCGATGGGAACCAGACGCGCCGGCTTGCCCTCGCGCAACAGCGGGAGAATGCGCTCGATCAATTCGAGCGTCTGTTTTGCCTCCTTCTCCTGAGCGCGGATCTTCTTCTCCAGGATAGGCAGGCGTCGCTCAAGGCTTTCGAGATCGGCGAGCATCAATTCGGTCTCGATGGTATCGGCGTCGGCAATCGGATCGATGCGGCCCTCGACATGGATCACGTCCGGATTCTCGAAACAGCGCAGTACATAGGCGATCGCATCGACCTCGCGGATATGCGCGAGGAATTGGTTGCCGAGCCCTTCGCCCTGCGAAGCGCCGCGCACGAGCCCGGCGATGTCGACGAAGGTGAGGCGTGTCGGAATGATCTGCTCCGACTTGGCGATGGCCGCGAGCTTGTCGAGGCGCGGGTCGGGCACCGGAACTTCACCGACATTGGGTTCGATAGTGCAGAAGGGATAGTTGGCGGCTTGGGCCTGCGCACTTTGCGTAAGCGCGTTGAAGAGGGTGGACTTGCCGACATTGGGCAGTCCGACGATGCCGCATTTGAAGCCCATGCTAATCGACCGTCATGCGCCGAACCAACGGCGCAGTCTCTCCGCAAGTGTACCTTGCGCAGCGGCAGGCTCAGACTTCTTCTCGGCTCGAGGTGTTTTCCGCTTGGCCGGGGTCTTGGTGCGCGGTGCCTGCTCCTCGGCCTCTTGGGTTTGGACGCGATGTGCGACCAGCGACTGGAACTTGTCATAGGCACCATCGGCGAGGTGAGGGGCTTCCGCGGCGATGGCGCCAATCAACGGCTCAAGCCACTGGTAATCTGTCTTGGCAAAATCGTGCAGGACGTAGCCTGACACTAGATCCTTCTGTCCCGGGTGACCGATGCCGATGCGCACGCGTGCATAGTCGTTACCGATATGCGCGGACAGGGATTTCAGCCCGTTATGGCCGGTCACACCGCCGCCGGTCTTCACCCGCACCTTGCCGGGCGCAAGGTCAATCTCGTCGTGAAACACGATGACGTCATCGAGATCGAGTTTGTAAAAGCGGAACGCCTCCCCGACCGCGCGACCGGACTCATTCATGTAGGTTTGCGGCTTTAGCAGAAGCACCTGCTCGCGCCCAAGCCGGCCTTCGGTCGTGAGACTCGAGAAACGCTTGCGCCAAGCCGGGAAGTCGTGGGCCCCGGCGATGGCGTCGGTCGCCATGAAGCCGACATTGTGACGGTTGAAGGCATATTGCGCCCCGGGATTGCCGAGGCCGACAAAGAGCTTCATCGCGTCATCCTGATCGAAGGTTCGAGTACGCGGAGCGGGCACCGGAGCGTGGACTCAAAAAGACTAGCCCAAGAAAGCTAATCCTTTTTCTTCTCCTTTTCGCGCTCCTTCGGCTTCTCCTTGTCTTCGCTGGCTTCGGCAGCGGCCGCCTCGGGAACGGCTTCACCCTCGGCACCAGGAACGACAGCTTCGGCCGCGACGGCGCTGGGCTCGGGCTCTTCGGCAGTCCGTCCGACGATCGTAGCCACGGTGAAGTCGCGCTCGGATATGGTTGGGCGCACGTTTTCAGGCAACGCAATTGCCGAAATATGCACAGAGTCTCCGATCTCGAGGCCGGTTAGGTCCACATCGAAATGATCAGGGATGGAGTCAGCCGGACAGCGGACCGGTATTTCGTGACGCACGATGTTAAGGACACCACCGCGCTTCAAGCCGGGAGAGGCTGCCTCGTTCAAGAAGCGCACCGGGACGTCGACGGTAACGAGCGCATCCTTGGAGAGACGCAGGAAGTCGACATGAATAGGGAAGTCCCGTACGGGGTCAAACTGCACGTCGCGGGGAATCACCCGTGTCTTCGTGCCTTCGATATCCAGCACGAACACCGTACTACGGAAATGGCCGGTATGGACCTGCTGATCGATCGCACGGTAATCCACCGCGATTGTCTGCGGCTCCTTCTTGTCACCGTAAAGGACACTGGGAATGCGACCCTCGCGGCGGACAGAGCGCGAGCCGCCTTTGCCGGTTCGTGGCCTCGCCCAAGCCTTGAGTTCCATCGCCTCTGCCATAACTGCCTCCGAAGCCGGAAAAAATGTAAGGCCCCAAGGGCCTATGATCGACCGGGGCCAAGAACCCCGGGATCAAATCGAGGGGCTTATAACCTCCCCGGATAACAAAGACAATCCGCTCCGGGACCGCTATCCGCGGCTCATAGTCCCGCCTTGATGGCTGCCGGGGTGAGGCGCGGCGAGCCCTTAGCCGCGCCCTCGGCCGCCTTGATGCAGTCCATGACGCGCCGGTTCAGGGGGACCGGAACGCCGTGGCTTTCGGCCAGCCTGACGATCTCCCCCTGGATATAATCGATCTCGGTCGGACGGCGCGCCTCAAGGTCTTCCCACATGGAAGAGCGGGCCAGCGGATCGACCGCGAGCATACGACCCGCCACGAGACCAAAAATCGGATCGCGCAAGCGGAGGGCAAACGCGATCAGCCGGGGCGGCACACCTTCGATCCGCGTGGGATAAATGCCTGCTGCGCGCAGGACGGCGAGGCCCTCATACATTTGCCGGCGCAGCAACAGGCGCCAACGCCGGTCGCCAAGCTCCTTTGCAAGCGGCAGATCGGACAGTGCGTTAAGCGCATTGTTGAGATTAACGAGAAGCTTGCTCCACAAGAGCGCATCGATATCGGCATGTTCAGCGACGGGCACGCCGGGAACGTTGAGCAGAGCTCGCAATCCCTCGATCCCGTGGCCGATCTGAATCGTGCCACTGCTCGCACGATGAAAGCGCGGCGATTCGCCGTCCTTGCGCGTCTGCACCACGTTGAACGGAATCATTCCTGCAACGACGTGCCTCGGTTCGACGATCTCCTGCAGCACGGCCGCGTTGCCGACGCCGTTCTGCAGGCTAAGAACCACCGTGCGCTCCGGCGCGTGCGCAGCGATCAACTCGGCGATATCGCGTGTGTGCCGGCATTTGACCGTGGCCAGTACGACATCCGCGTCGGCGAATGCCGCCGCCGCATCGGTTGCGAGCTCGAACGAAGCCGGCGGGATGATCTCATCACCACCACCGAGATCTGAGATACGCAAGCCGTCAGCCGAGAGCGCCTCGGCCAACGGCTCGCGCAATACGAGCATGACGTTCCGCCCAGCAGCAGCCAAACATCCGCCGAGATAGCAGCCGACGCTGCCTGCCCCGGCAATGACGATGCGGGAATCAAATTTCATTACCATGCTGCACGATTATTGCTGGATAGACTTGGTTTCCCGGAGAGGAAGCGATAGTAACGTCCGCGGTCGGGGGTGCGTCAAATCTCAAGATTTTGACGGCGCAGTCGGCACATATAATCCCACGGGTTCGGATAGATAGACATGGATGAGATCACTGGCCGCCTGGACGTCGACGCCAGCTTTAAACCTCGCCTTTCCGACATCGACCACGAATTCAAGATTGCACCTCTCGCCTGGCATCTCGGCAATCTGAAGGCGGCTGCCAAGCGTAGGCTTCCGCGTGGTATTTTCGACTTTATCGAGGGCGGTTCCTACGACGAGAACACGATGCGCGCAAATGTCGCCGACCTCGGTGCGCTCAGGCTCAGGCAACGCGTCTTGGTGACCACGCCGAATCGCAATCAACACACAAGGATTCTTGGGCAACGGTCGAGCATGCCGGTGGCGATTGCGCCGATCGGTCTCATGGGAGTTATCTATCCGCGAGGGGAGATCCATGCAGCAAGGGCGGCGCAAGAGATCGGAGTGCCATTCAGCCTCAGTACATTGTCGACTTGCACTATCGAGGAAGTTTCTGCGGCCGTGCGTGAGCCTTTCTTCTTTCAGCTCTATATGTTCAAGGATCGGGCGGTCAACGCGGCGTTGTTGCAACGTGCTGAACAGGCGAGATGCTCGGCGCTCATAGTTACCGTCGATACGGCGGTGCATCCGAGGCGCAATCGAGACCTCGATAACGGTATGACTGTGCCGTTGAAGATACGGCCGCGCAATGTCGCTAGGATACTTGCAAAGCCGCGTTGGTTGATCAGTTGGCTACGCCACAGACCGACGCTGGCGAATCTCACACCATTTGTGCCAGGTGGTGCAGACTTGGGGACTGTATCGGTCTGGGCCGAGCGGAATTACAAAGGCGCGGTCGGAATTGCCGATCTTGAATGGATACGGGCGAATTGGTCCCGTAAGTTGGTAGTCAAAGGTGTTCTTGATCCCGAGGACGCCAAACTTGCCATCAAACTAGGCGCCGACGCCGTCGTGGTTTCCAATCATGGCGGACGACAGCTCGATGGCGCTAATTCCACGGTTAAGGCTTTCCCCGCTATTCGTGATGTCGTTGGCGATAGCGCCGAGTTGCTGATCGATAGCGGCGTGCGCTCGGGCCTCGATGTGCTGAAAATACTTGGGCTTGGCGCGAAAGCCTGCTTGCTTGGTCGGCCTTTCGTTTATGGTCTTGCGGCGCATGGGCAAACCGGCGTGATGGCTGCGCTTCGACTAATTGCGCAAGACCTCGATCAAGGCATGGCACTCACCGGCGTCGATGATGTGAACTCCTTGCCTTCAGGGCGGGTGATCGATCCTGCACGCGCTTAAGTCCACGAGCTGCCGCTGACACCAATGGCGCCGACCAGCACACCGTCATCAGGTCAGGTGGAGCTTAATAGAACAGGCTTGAGACCGATTTTTCCTCGGCGGTGCGCGCCACCGCCTCACCAAGCAGAGGCGCTGACGGAAGTACCCTTATATTGTGCGCGTTGATAACCGACTCGCTGGGCAGTATCGAGTCGGTGATGACCAGCTCCTTCAGCCGCGACGATATAATGCGTGCGACAGCGCCACCCGATAATACGCCATGGCTGATATAGCCGGTCACGAGCTTCGCACCTTTGTCCAGTAGGGCATCTGCTGCGTTGATCAGCGTGCCCCCGGAATCGACGATGTCGTCGATGAGGATGCAGCTTCGGCCGGACACGTCGCCGATCACATTCATCACCTCAGAATCGCCCGGGCGCTCGCGCCGTTTGTCAACGATGGCAAGAGGCGCGTCGATGCGTTTGGCAAGTCCTCGGGCACGCACCACGCCACCGACGTCTGGCGAGACCACCATTAGATTGTCTTTGGGGAAGACCTTGCGGATGTCGTCCACCATCAGAGGGGCGGCAAATAGATTGTCTGTGGGAATGTCGAAGAAGCCCTGGATCTGTCCAGCATGGAGATCGAGGGTTAGTACGCGGTCGGCACCGGCGCGGACGATCATATTGGCAACGAGCTTGGCCGAAATGGGGGTGCGCGGTCCTGGTTTGCGGTCTTGGCGGGCATAGCCGAAATAGGGAATGACGGCGGTGATCCGCCGGGCCGAGGCGCGTTTCAACGCATCGATGATGATCAACAATTCCATCAAATGGTCGTTGGCTGGCGCCGAGGTCGATTGGATGACGAATACGTCCTCGCCGCGCACGTTTTCCTGCACCTCGACGAAGATCTCCATGTCCGCGAAGCGCCGTACGATGCATTTGGTGAGGGGGGCGTTCAGGTATGTGGAAATCGCCTCTGCGAGGGGGCGGTTGCTATTGCCTGCAACCAGTTTCATGCCGTCGTCCTCGCCTCGCCAAGCCTCGGCTCAATGCCGTGCTCACCTCATCACGAGGGGCTTTTAACAAGCGCATGCGGGCGCTGTAAACTCGCGCTTTAACGATAGTCTGTGGATGGTTAGCTTGATTTGGGGAGAAGTTTAATGATGCCATCGGCAGCGGCGCCGGCGGCAGCATCGGCGATGGCGCCCCAGGGGCCATCGAGCGAGCCTCTGGGGATTGTGTTCTGCTGGGAGACTGTGCCGAGCTTCTTTCCATTCGGGTCAAGTACCTGCCAATCTATGCGGATGCTTTGCTTACCCCCGCTGGCATTAGAGAGCTTGGCGATTCCCTTGACCGTATAGACATTGGTCGCCGGCCCATTTGCGAGCTTTACGCCCCCCGCATAAAGCCGTTTCTTAAGTGCTGTGGTGAGGGACCTCTGGCCGTCTCCGGGGGCACCCGACACCGGCGTGACCAGTACACCCGCGGACCGTGGCGTGGCCGTAACTGCCGTCGGTGGCGTTGAAGCCCTTGTTGCCGCGGCGGGTGGTGCGGTGGCGGCCACGGGGGTTGCGGAGCTGCGGCCACCCGGCAAACCTGCGCCAAGCTGTGACGCGGTCTTGTTGGCGATGTTGCGGATCGCTGCGCTGTCGACTTTGCTCCATGGATCGCCGCCCGAGCGCTGCACCGTCTCGTCACCCGCAACTCGGACCACACGTGCACCTTGGGAGTCGGTCACGTCCCAGATGTAAGAAATTTTCGCCCCACGCACTTCGTTAGAGGCGAGTAGATAGCCACGCATCGTGTAGTTGCCGCCGCTGCCTGGGATGAGTGTCAGGTTGTGTGCTGCTCCCGATTCGACCAATGCTTGGGTTAACTCTTTGGTTACCTGCGGTGGTGCGCCGACAATTGGCGCGATGGTGATCTTGGGCGAGCCGCTGAGGAAGCTTGTATAGCTGCTTAAACCGCCCCCTCCGCCGCAACCGGTGAGGCAGGCAAGGGTCAGCATGGCGAGCACAGCGTATGCGCCGCGCCTGAATCGCTCTTGCATGCGTCGTGAGTTCGCGTCCAACAAAATACTCCCTCTGTTGGCCGCACAGCACCGCTCGCGACAATTCTGCCGTGACGGAACTCTCAACCCCTACTGGGCCTTAGATTACCTGCCCCGGGCAGTTCGCGTCCAGTTCAAGGGTAGCGCGATGCCGGAACCCAATGCCCATATGGTGAACGCAGGTCAAGCAAGCACGATGGCAGAAATTTGGCGGCCATAATCGTCTTCACCGTGGTGCTGTGACCGCCGGTAGCTGAAAAGGCGGGTTTCATCGCAATAGGTGCAAAGGGCGAGGTCATCGATGGCTCCGACGCCTGCCCTGGCAAGTCGTTCTGCCACATAGCCGGTAAGATCGAAATGCGCCTCCCCCGAGCCCTCATCGCTGATGAAAAAGCCCTCGCTGTGCGGTTCCCTGGCCAGGAACTGTTCCTTGTAGTCCGCGCCTACCTCATAGGCCTTTTGCGAAATTGCCGGACCGATGACGGCACGAATGCGCTCGGATTTGGCGCCGAGTTTGATCATGGCATCCACGGTTGCTTCCACGATGCCATCCAGCGCGCCGCGCCATCCGGCGTGCGCCGCCCCGATCACGCGCGCTTCGCCATCGTAAAACAATACAGGAGCGCAGTCGGCGGTGAGCACACCGAGCGCCAGGCCCGGCTTGGCCGTAACCATGGCGTCGGCCTCGGGACCTTTACCATCAGCCCATGGTTTGTCGACGATGACCGCTTCGGCACTATGCTTCTGATAGAGCGAAAGCAGCTTGCCAGGTTGCACCCCGAGGATTTCGGCAACACGGGCGCGGTTCTCTTTCACATTGGTAGGGTCGTCGCGCGAACCCGGGCCGCAATTCAGCGACGCATAGATGCCACCCGAGACGCCGCCCTGGCGGGTGAAAAAGCCATGGCTGATACCATCGATACCAGCGAGGCTTACCGCGCAGAGTCTCATCTTGTCTTGCATGACCATCGTGCCGCTCGAATAGCTCAAATGTCTCCGAAGGGCGGTGGCGGGGCAAGACCGTCGGTCATCATCGTAAGCGCCTTGAAAAGCGTCCCCATCTGGCGATGTTCGGTAAGCCGTGCGGTGCCGGACAGAATCGAATTGCGCTGCACCGGCGTGGCGTGGGTGAGCAGACGGTCGCGGCGGGCTTCAAGACCAAGCTTGAGAAGAAAGTCCCTTTGCGGGAGTGGGCCATGGACTTTCAAACCACGCAATTCAGCCGCCGACCGGAGCGCAGCGAAATCGACATGGGCGGTCAAATCCGCCTCGCCCGGCATGTGGAGCGGGTTCGTGTAGCGATGGCCGCGCACGGCCTGCAGCGTATCTCCGAAGCTCGTTGCTTCATGACCGTAATCGATAAATAAGGACCCGAGTGCTGCTACTGCCGCGCGAGTTGCCAGAACATCCATCAGCCGTTCGATCGCCGGCCGAACTTCGAGGATCGCGCCATTCTTGGCGTCAACGGGTAACTTATCGGTTTGAACCCTACCACCATCGGTAAAAGCAAAAGCGCCGTCTCGGTTCACGGTGATGCAGCGTTCGCGCCAAGTCCCCCCACGCAACACTAGCTGCCGTATGGGCAGGGCATCGAGAAATTCATTGGCAAAGATGATGAGGGGTCCATGCGGCACATCCTCCAGTTTATCGAACCATTGCACCGGTACCGGCGACGCACGCAAAGCGACTTGCTGCATGTCACGCAGGACAGGGCTCGTCTCGACCAAGGCGACCGTTATGGCTTCGAGGAAATGCGGAGTACTGCGCCAGGCGCGTAGTGCGTCGGCCATAAGCGTACCGCGGCCAGGACCAAGCTCGGCGATGGTCACGGATCGCGGCATGCCCATGGATTGCCATACGGCGACAGCCCATAATCCCAAAAGCTCACCAAAGATCTGGCTGATCTCCGGCGCGGTAATGAAATCACCCTGTGCACCGATGGGATGGCGTGTGACGTAATATCCCAATTCCGGATCGGTCAGACAGGCTTCCATATAGTCGGCGACACTGATCGGCCCTTCACGTGCGATGCGTGCCTTGAGTCGTACCGCAAGAGGTACTTCCTCGCGGGGTTTTGGTTGCGCATTCATCAAGATGCGGCGATGGCGGGCTCACGCCGTGCGCGCCAAATGAGCCAAGCGCCGATCAGAATCATCGGGATAGAATAGACAATCCCAGGCGTGAATAGGCCGATATCCATCGGATGTCCGAAATGGGGCTCACGCACGAATTCCACCAGGCTGCGGAAAATACCGTAGAACACCAGGAACAGCCCGAACACCGTGCCGGGGCGTGTCAGCGCGTGATAGCGATGTGTGGCAACACGCAGAATGAGGAACAGCACTATTCCTTCAAGGGCCGCCTCGTAGAGCTGGCTCGGATGGCGGGGAACATCGCCGGCGCCGGGAAACACCATCGCCCAAGGAACGTCGCTTTCACGGCCAACGACTTCCGCGTTGATGAAATTGGCGATGCGGCCGAAGAACAAGCCGAACGGTGTTGAAGCCGAGGCGACATCGCCGAGCGACAACGGGTTGATGTCCTTGATACGCGAAAAAAAATAAACCGCGAGCACCACGCCGAGCAGTCCGCCATGGAATGACATGCCGCCCTGCCATATCGCGGGGATCGCGGACGGATTCTGCCAGAAATAGCTCGGCTCGTAGAACAGCACAAAACCGAGCCGACCGCCGACCACGATGCCAAGGGTGATCCATAAGAGAAAATCGTCGGCCTGGCTCACAGTCATAGGCGATTTGCCGCCCCAGAGGGCGGGCCGCGAAACGAGGTAGCGCCCGTAGAGCCAACCGCAAAGGATGCCGGCCATATAAGCGAGCCCGTACCAGCGAACGGAAACCGGCCCGATCTCGACGGCCACGGGATCGATTATGGGGTAGGGGATGGTGAGGAGAGGCATGGGTTGGAGGCTTGAATTCAGGCGACCCTTTACCGCCGTTGCTTGTCTGTCAAGACGCGAGCCTGCTTGCGCCAGTGAGACAGGCATCCCATAGTCCTACCATGACACAGACCACCGGACGGTTGTTTGACGAACTCGGCAAGCTGCTCACCGATGCGGCAGGCGCGGCGGAAGGCGTGCGCAAGGAGGTCGAGAGTGTGGTTCGTTCCCAGGCCGAACGCGTATTGCGGGATCTCGACGTGGTGCAGCGGGAGGAGTTCGAGGCGGTCAAGGCGATGGTGCAGAAGGCGCGAGAGGAGAACGACCAGCTCAAAGCGCGTATAGCCGCGCTCGAGACTAAACTCGCCGGGAAAGCGACTTAGGCACTTGACTGCCAGCGCTGACGTTAGGCAACTCCGCACAACGAATCCGACTCACCGCCACCGCTTGTGGCCTGAAAATTTTCCACAACAATCTTTAGGTGGTCCACAGCAATCCGCTTGGCCGGACTCGGTCGCGTTGGTGCTCGCAGACTCTCCAATATATAACTGATTCACAAGGTGATTCGCGGCGCGTTGGGTCGCGCGGAACTCTGCAGGGGGCCACAGAGGCACGCATGGCTACGGCACAGGCCAATTTCGACCGTTACACCAACCCGGTGGATATGGTCGAGCACATCGCCACAATCCACGACTGGACCTTCGAGCGTACTGCCCCGGACGAGCTAACACTCTCGGTTGCTGGCGAATGGTGCGATTATCACATTTCGCTCACTTGGCGGGATGATCTTGAGGCACTGCATCTCGCTTGCGCTTTTGATTGCAAAACCGCTGTCCTCAGGCTGAACGAGGTCTACCGGCTTTTGGCGATGATCAACGAGCAGCTCTGGCTCGGCCACTTCGATCTGTGGAAAGAAGATGGCATGCTACTTTACCGCCATGGATTGCTGCTCACCGGCGCCGAGACCCAGGCCAGCCAGTGCGAGGCGCTGTTAAAGGCAGCGCTTGAGACCTGCGAGCGCTATTATCAATCCTTTCAGTTTGTGTTGTGGGCGGGCAAGTCCGCCGAGGACGCACTCGCCGCAACCATGTTCGAGACACAAGGACAAGCATGACACTGAGCCTCGCCGGCCCGCTGCTCCTGGTTGGGGCGGGCAAGATGGGCGGGGCGCTGCTCGAGGGTTGGCTCCGGCAGGGCCTCGACCCGAAATCGGTCTTCCTCCAGGATCCCGCGCCATCGGCGGCGGTTGAGGCGCTCGCCGCACGTCACGGGATCGCTATTGGAGTTGCGCCTGACCTGCCCGGAGAACCGGCGGTGGTGGTGATCGCGGTCAAGCCTCAAGTCACCGATAAATTGCTGCCAGAGGTCGAGCCCCTGCTAGGCGAGCAGACGGTAGTCCTATCAATTGCCGCGGGCCGCACGCTCGCCGGTCTCGCACATCATCTGCCACCGGATACGGCCATCGTTCGCGCTATGCCGAATACGCCGGCGGCAGTCGGTCGGGGTATCAGCGTCGCCGTCGCTAATGAGCGTGTCACGCCGGAGCAGAGGCGCGAATGCGATGCCCTGCTCGCCTCGGTCGGCGAGGTGATCTGGGTCGATGATGAGATGCTTCTCGATGCGGTTACCGCGGTGTCAGGCAGCGGGCCTGCCTATGTGTTTCTGCTCGCCGAATCCCTTGCCGATGCCGGCATGGCTGCCGGTCTTGATCGCAAGCTTGCCGAACGTCTCGCACGCGTCACCATTGCCGGCGCCGGTGAGTTGCTGCGCCAATCAGACTTGTCGGCTGCCGAACTGCGCGAGCACGTGACATCTCCGCAAGGCACAACCGCAGCTGCCCTCGAAGAACTGATGGTGGAAAAGGGGCTCAAGCACCTGCTAGCCCGCGCGGTCGCCGCTGCGGCCAAGCGTTCCAAGGAGCTTTCCAGTTAGACGGCATCTTCCGATTGCCGCCTTCCGGTCGTAAGATCGACGGCAAAAGGAGTAACGCCCATGTTCGACGATTTCTCCAAACGCGCCAAGGCTGTGCGCGCCGGGATGGCGCTGGCGCAACAGCGCAAATGGGGTGATATCACCCTTGCCGACATAGCCCAGTCCGCGGGCCTCAGCCTTGCCGATCTCAGACATGAATTTTCCTGCAAGAGCGATATCCTCCGTGCCTTCCAGGCCGAGGTCGATGCTGAAGTTCTGATCAAGGTGAAGGCTGCGCCCGCCGGTCAGAATCCGCGCGACCGAGTGTTCGACGTCATCATGACGCGGTTCGAGGTACTCACGCCGTACAAGCCGGCGCTAAAGCGCATCTCCGACTATCTCTGCTGTCATCCGGGCGAAGGTGCGTTCCTCGCCTGTTCGACGCTTGCTTCGCAATACTGGATGCTTGCCGGCGCCGGCATCAAGCTTGACGGACCAGGTGCAGCCTTGCGCGTTGCCGGCCTCGCCGGGATCTACGCCAAAGTTTTCCAGATATGGCTCGACGATCCCTCGGCCTCGCTCGACAAGACCATGGCCGCGCTCGACCGTAGGCTCAGTACGGGTGAGCAGTGGCTTGAGCGAGCGGAGTCCGTCTGCGAGAGTTTCTGCCGTCTGGCTTGTGCCTTCGTGCCGCGAAGTTGGCGAAAGTCATCCGGCGAGACGAAGTCTGCGCCACCATCCTCACCGCAGCCGTCACCATCACCCAGCATGCACTGAAGTGCCGCTAGTCGTCCTCGCCTATGGCGCCTGAAAGGTCCTCGGGGCCTTCGCCAGGCATCTCTGCGTCAATGGGATCGCCGCCATCATAGGGCGTGTCCGGGTCGTCGATCGGCGGACCGGGATTTTCGCCATCTACGATAAGTCCGCCGCGGGGAACTTCGCCTGGAGCGAAGACAGGCGCGCCGCTCTTGCGCCTCACATCGACGCCACCACCCCCGATATCCATCTCGATCTCGGAACCGGGTTGTTCCAGCTCCTGAATCTCTTCCGTCATGTCGTTCTGCGCTACGGCCGGCGCAACTGCCATGGCCACGATCGCTGCAAGTCCGGCCGCTATATTCTTCATCTTCCTCTCCTCCCAATCACACAGGAACTCTTAGCACGGCTTTCAATCCGCCGAGGCGCGATTTGCTGAGCGCGATGTCGCCGCCATGAATACGGGCGATATCGCGGGCAATTGCCAAGCCAAGCCCGGTCGACCCCGCATCTTGATTGCGTGCGTGATCGACCCGATAGAAGGGCCGAAACACATGCTCATGCTCATCTTCGGGAATGCCCGGACCGTCATCCTCGACCTCGACGGTGAGTGATCCATTCTGCTTGGCGGCACTGACATTCACGTGCTCGGCAAAGCGCGCGGCGTTGTTAACGAGATTGGCCACGGCGCGCTTAAAGGCATGACGGCGCACAGGAACCACCAACGGCTCGTCCTTGACCTCGATCTTGATGTCCTTGGTGCCGTGGGCCTGATTCCGCACTTCACCCAGGATCTCGCCGATATCCGTGCGCACGATCTCTTCGCCGGAATCGCCTTTGGCGAAGGCCATGTAATCCTCGAGCATGGCTTGCATTTCGTCCACGTCGGCGTGCATGGCCTCGAGCTCGGGGTTGTCCTCAAACATAGCGAGCTGCAACTTGAAGCGCGTGAGGACGGTGCGAAGATCGTGGCTCACCCCTGCCAGCATCACGGTGCGCTGCTCTACGTGACGTTCGATGCGGTCCCGCATCTCGATGAAGGCATGGGCCGCCTGACGCACTTCGCGCGCGCCACGCGGCCGGAAATCAATGGGCGGGGGGCGCCCCTTGCCGAAACTGTCGGCGGCGTCCGCCAGTCGCAAGATCGGCTTGATCTGGTTGCGCAGGAACAGGATGGCCACAGTAAGCAAAACGAGCGAGGTGCCGACCATCCACAACAGGAAAATCTGCGAGTTCGATGCGTAGGTCTGGCTGCGACGGGCGAGGACATGCATCACCCCATCGTCAAGCTTGACGCGGATGTCGACGAGGTTGGAACGGCCGACGGTATCGATCCAGAACGGACGCCCGACTCGTCTGGTCAACTCCTCGGAGAGCGTCGAGTCGAGCAAGTCGAAAAACGGTTTGGCGCGCGCTTCGGGAAGTTCCTCACCGGGTGCGAAGCGGACGCGCAAGCCGAGGTCCTGCTCCGCGAGCCGCGTCAAGATCTCGGCATTTGCGTCCTGCGGATAGGATTTATAGATGTCGATCAGCATGGCGATGTTCTGCACCGTCACTGTCGACAGACGCCGCGTTACCGTCTGCCAGTGACGCTCCAGGAACACGAAAGTCAGCACCGACTGCAAAAGCACCATCGGCGCGATGATGATGATGAGGGAGCGGGCATAGAGGCCTTTCGGCATCATGTCACCGAACGCGGCCATGATGCGCGCAAACGGGCGGCGTGGGCGCGTAATGGGGCGTGACTCGGTGGTTGCGTCCATCACTCGGGATAGAGAGTATAGCCTTTGCCGCGCACGGTCTGGAGATAGACCGGGTTGGCGGGATCGTTCTCGATCTTGCGGCGTAGGCGATTGATCTGCACGTCGACAGCGCGCTCACCGCCGCTATCGGCGCCCTTGGCGAGTTCGTGGCGGGAGACCGGCATCCCGGGACGTTGCGCGAAGTAGCGCAACAGATCGCGCTCGCGCTCGGTGAGACGGACGGTTTCGCCGTTACGTTTCAGCTCGCCGCGGGATATATGGAAGATAAAATCGCCCATGCGGATTTCGCCGGTAGGAGGGCTGCCGCCACGGCGCAGCACATTGCTCACGCGGAGCAGCAGTTCGCGCGGATCGAACGGCTTGGCGAGATAATCGTCGACGCCCGTTTCGAGTCCCTCGATGCGCTGCTCGGGCTCGGCGCGGGCGGTCAGCATCAGAATCGGCACTGGCGACTCCCGTCTGAGCGAGCGGGCGAAATCGATGCCCGACTCGTTGGGCATCATCACGTCGAGGATGAGCAGGTCGAAGGAGAGACTACGCATCGTGGCGCGCGCCGCGGCGGCATCGACGGCAGTGGTCACGCGGAAACCGTGATCGTGCAGGTAGCGTGCGAGCAGATCGCGAATGCGGCTGTCGTCGTCGACTACAAGAATATGCGGCGCGTGGTCGTCTGGAGCCTCGGCGCGATGGGTCCTGATCGGCGTCGGCATGGTCATGCCCCTTCCTCCTTATCCCGCCGTTTGAGCGGACGTGGAGACGCCGCCATGATCGAGGAAACTTTGGGCCGATCTTCGGCATTGACCATGGCTTCCAGAAAATCGCGTACAGCAACCTCGGCCCCCGGGCCGGCGGCGTGCAATGCGTCGGCAAGCCTTACGAGTTGCGGTGCGGCAAGCCTTTCGGCCAGCATCCGGCCTTTGTCGGTAGGGTACAGGAGGCGCTCGCGGCGATCCGCGCTGCCCGCCTGCTGCACAATATAACCCTTGTCGATCAATTGCTTGAGAACCCGGCTCAGGCTCTGCTTGGTGATGGTCAGGATGTCGAGCAGGTCGACCACCCGTAAGCCCGAATGGCGATTGACGAAATGCAGGACGCGATGATGCGCCCGGCCGAAGCCGAAATCCTTGAGTATGGCGTCCGGATCGCGGGTAAAATCGCGATAGGCGAAGAACAAAAGCTCGGCATATTCGACCAGTTTTGCCTCCGGCAACGCCTCTTTTTCGCGCGAACCGCCATCGCTGCGCCGCGCCGTTTCTGCGGGTTTCGGGACCTGGGTCATAGGCTCATTTAGGTCAGTCATGTTGACTTAATTTTCGCCCTCGTTTATGTCAGCCATGTTGACTTATCTTGGCCCTTGATACGCCTCGTCGCCGGGTCGCGCAATCGCCGTCGCGGGTGGTAATAGAGGCTGTAACGGCTTCCACGGTCGCGCAGAACGGCCGGTGCAATCGGAGGAGAGCTCATGGCCCCCGTGCCATACGATCAGCGCGACGGAGTCATCTGGCTGAACGGCGAACTCATCCCCTGGCGTGATACCAAGGTCCATGTCCTCACCCACGCGCTGCATTATGCCAGTGCGGTATTCGAGGGCATGCGCGCCTATGACGGCTCCATCTTTAAGTTGACCGAGCACAATCAGCGCCTGCACGAATCCGCCAAGATCCTCGACTTCGAAATTCCCTATTCCGTCGCCGAGCTCGACAAGGCGGCACGCGAAGTGCTGCGCGCCAACAAGCTCACCGATGCCTATGTGCGTCCTATCGCCTGGCGGGGCAGCGAGCAGATGGGCGTCGCCGCGCAACACACCAAAATCAACGTTTCGATCTCGGCGTGGGATTGGGGCTCCTATTTCGATCCGGCCGCGCGCGAGAAAGGCTTGCGCCTCGCCATCGCTCAGTATCGCCGTCCCGATCCGCGCACCGCGCCGACCAAAAGCAAGGCCGCCGGCCTTTACATGATTTGCACCATCGAAAAGCATCGCGCCGAGAAGGCTGGCTATGCCGATGCGCTGATGCTCGACTGGCGCGGGCAGATCGCCGAAGCCACCGGCGCCAATATCTTCTTCGTCAAGGATGGCGTTCTGCATACGCCGACACCGGACTGCTTCCTCGACGGCATCACGCGGCGCACGGTGATCGCGCTCGCCAAGCAGCGCGGGCTGCAAGTGGTTGAGCGGGCGATCATGCCGGAGGAGATGGCGGAGTTTTCCGAATGCTTTATCACCGGCACCGCCGCCGAGGTCACACCGGTTTCCGAGATCGGTCCTTACCGTTTCGCCATCGGCGACATCACCCGCACTTTGATGGACGATTTCTCGGCGCTGGTTCGCCCCGCGCAGACAGTCGCCGCCGCCGGTTAGGGGCTGTTTCGCCTCGGTATCTCATGCCCGCAGGAATTTACGGATCGGGGAACGTGCCTGGAGGCAGGTCTTTGTTCGCCACCCACTCGATGCATTTGGGCAGCTGACCGTCGGTCTCGATGAATTCCTTCACTGCTTCATAGGCGTCGGGAAAGGGAATGAAGAGGCCGACGGGCAGGGGCGTATTGTGCAAATTATCCACCCATTCACGCAGCCGTCGCAGGTCGCCCTTTGAGCTATAGGTCTCTCGATAGCCACCGCCCCACTTTGTGTAGATCAAGAGGACGCCCAGATTTGGGATCCCCCACATCAGCAGACGAATATCGATGCGGCCCTTGTTGGCGGGCAAAGCGTCAGTTCCCTCAATTCCCTCAGCCTCAATACTCGCACCATCATTGCCGCCAGTGTGGAACCACTCCCGACCTGGAGGAGCGTAGAAATAGGGTCTCAACTCTTGCGGATCGAGCCAGCCCTTTAACTCTTGGGAATCGAAATAGCCGCTCTTTCTCATGGCCTACTCGGTCCAATTACCGTCGCGCATGGTCCGGATGAGCCGTGCCTCACGGTTTGGGGAAGGTGCCGGGCGGCAGGTCTTTGTTCGCGACCCACTCGATGCATTTGGGCAACTGACCGTCAGTCTCGATGAACTCCTTCACCGCCTCGTAGGCGTCGGGGAAGGGAATGAAGAGACCGACGGGGAGTGGATCGTTGTGCAGATTACGCACCCACTCCTTAAGGCGGCTCATGTCACCCTTGGAGGTGTAGGCCTCCTGATAGCCACCGCCGTACTTGTGGTAGATCAGCAGAACGCCAAGACCCGGAATTCCGTAGATGTAAAAGTCTAGATCGACACGACAGCCAGCAAGATGGTCCTCGTTCTCTGTGCCGTACAAGCCTTCCGCCCAGAGAGCGGCCGAGTCGTTACCGCCTGTGTGGAACCACTCTTCACCAGGAGGCCCAAAAAAATAGGGCTTCAGCGCTTCCGGATTCGGCCAGCCCTGACGCTCGAGTCTTTCGAAGGACGTTCTCTTACGCATCCGAGTCCTCAATCGATCCATTCGCCATTGTGCATCTTTCGTACGCGCCCCTCCGGGTCAATAAAAGTGATGACAGGATTGCCCAATTCCAATCCAATAAGCGGAAGTATCTTCTCGCAGCTGGGGCACATCTCGCGATCGACCGTGACCTCGATCGTCTTGCCTGCGAGTGTTCCACCGTTTGCGCGTGCTGCTCGCAGAAGGCATGTGGTTTCGGCGTGATAGACGGCGTTGTTCGGAAGTTGTCCAATGTTGTCGGTGTTCATGCAACGGGGTGGAGGTCAACTCAAAAGGTAGGAATGTATTCCGGGGGGTTAGCGCGGGCGCAATGGATCGAAGGGTCGCCCAGCTTAGGCAAGCGGGCGCGGGCGCTGATCCATGCTAGGGTCGGAGGCCCATGGACAGTTTCAGCCAACAATTCGAGCAGCGATCCAAGAAACGCGGGGGAGAGCGGACTGAACCGCCCGCGTTCGACGCGCAGTTTCGCGCGCAACTGTTCGATCTCTTGAAATGGCGGCGGGATGTGCGGCGGTTCAAGCGTGACCAACTCCCGCCAGGCACCATCGAACGGCTGATCGCGCTGGCTTCACTCGCGCCGTCGGTGGGTTTGAGCGAGCCGTGGCGCTTCGTCGTGATCGAAGACGCAGCGCGCCGCGCCGCCATCCGCCAATGCTTCGAAACATGCAACGAGGATGCACTCGCCGCGCAGTCACCGGACCGCAGCTCGCTCTATGCCCGGCTTAAGCTCGCCGGCCTCGACGACGCGCCCGGCCAGATCGCCGTGTTCTCGGACCGCGCCACGGCGCAAGGCAACGGGCTCGGGCGCCTGACCATGCCCGAGACGCTCGATTATTCCGTGGCCATCGCCATCCATACACTGTGGCTCGCCGCGCGTGCCGAAGGCCTCGGCCTCGGCTGGGTGTCGATCCTCGATCCGGCGCGCATGACCGCGATCCTCGATGTGCCGCAAGACTGGCGATTCATCGGCCATCTCTGTATCGGCTATCCGGCCCAGGCGGACGACATGCCGGCGCTCGAGCGGGCAGGGTGGGAGCATCGCCATCCGCCCGGGCACACCCTGCTTTATCGTTGATACGCGCTTGATCCTCTGCCGCCTAAAAGGCACTCTCTCGGTGCGGCAGGGGTGCCGCTTTGGGGGCAAATGTGCGCAAAGCCTGGTTGATGCTGATCGCGGCTGGCCTGATGGCGGCCGGTTTCGGCTTGCTCTCGGCGTACGATACGCAGGCCGCGCCGCCCGCACCCATTGCCGGCACGCTTCAATCCGAGCCTTTGGTAATGCCCGCGCGGGTATGGAAGGATTGTCAGTCTATCGCCATGTGCACGGGTTGCCGCCCGGTCTATCGCTGCCGCTCCTGCACCTACAAGCGGACCTGCCAGGGCGGCAGGTGCGGCTGGGGCGATGTCTGCGTATGGGGCCCTCACGTTAAGGTCCTGCCGCGCGGCGCGCGCATCATCCGCTAAACGGAGCAGCACTGGTCCTGGTGCTAGGTCGAGACCACTCTGGTCCTCGGTCCTTAGCGTCTCGATTGAATGCATGATAGTCTCGATCGGTCACGGCGGCTTTGGCCACCGAGCAAGTAACTCAAGCAAACGACGGAACGCATTGTTGGAGAGTCCCAGCGAACAGATGGTCCGGCCAGGCCCGCCCCGGCCTTCCATCATCATGCGGCCAGGCATGCGCACGCTTGCTCCCGGCGAGGAGCGCTACACCGTTCCTGGCGGAGGTGCCATCGCGGTTGAGATTCGCGCCGGCGATCGCGTGCGGCTGGTCGATGTGGAAGGCATGCAGTGCTGCGAGCTGGTGGCCGTCGATGCAAGCGGCGCCGCCGACACTGGTGTTCTGGGCGTTCGCGGCGACGGCGACGCGCGTGGCATGAAGCAGATCCTTGGCGGAGAGAGTGAAAGCGCGCGCGCGGTTCGGGCAGGGATCGAACGGCGTGGTATCGATTTCGCCAAAGCGCGGGCCATCACCCTGTTCGGCGGCGAGTCGCGCTCCGGAGAGGCTGCCGAATTCACTGTCTCGCGTGACGGTCTGTTGATTGCCGCCGCGCCAAGCGCTCCGATGGCGGTCGATGCTCACGACACAGCGACGCCGATCCGACTCCACATTCAGCGTAGCCGCATCCTCTCTGCAAACGAGACGACGTTGCCCGAGCCGTTGGCGGATCCGCTTCAGGACATCAGGGTCAATAGCGCCACGGCTGGCGCCTATTTCGTGCGGGCCGGCGAATTCATCCAGATCATCGACGTCGCGGGACGCCAATGCACAGATTTCCAGTGCTTCGCCGCCCGTAAGCTCGACAAGGGCGTGGAAGAGCCGCTTGATGTCACCACCACACGCTCGATGACGGGGTTGAGCTATCCGCTTCCCGGCCTGTTCTCAAAGGCCTTCGATCAGGGCATGGAACCGCTCGTGGAGGTAGTCCGCGACACCGTCGGACGTCACGATTCTTTCGGGCTTGCGTGCTACGCGCGCTTTTACGAGGACCAGGGTTATCCCGGCCACGTCAACTGCACGGATAATTTCAATGCTGAGCTTGCATCGTACGGCATCGCCGCGCGTAAGGGCTGGATGGCTCTCAACTTCTTCTACAACACCGGCATTGATCAGAATAATGTGCTCTACCTCGACGAGCCGTGGTCGAGGCCCGGCGATTACCTCCTGCTACGAGCTCTTACCGATATTATCTGCGTCTCTTCAGCTTGCCCCGATGACATCGATCCATCAAACGGATGGGAGCCTACCGATATCCATGTGCGTACCTATTCGGCTAAGCAGAGCTTCTCCAGAGCGGTGGCCTATCGAATGACGCCAGATGCCGAACCAGAACTGACGCGCGAGACCGCGTTCCATCCGCGCTTTTCCGCGTTGACGCGCAACTACTCCGAATATCGCGGCTATTGGTTGCCGAGCCGGTTTTCCAACGATGGACCAGTCGCCGAGTACTGGGCCTGCCGCGAGCGTGCGGTCATTATGGACTTATCGCCGTTGCGCAAATTCGAGGTGACCGGCCCGGATGCGGAGTCTCTGCTGCAATACGTGCTTACGCGCAACGTGCGGAAACTGGCCACCGGCCAAGTGGTCTATACCGCCATGTGCTATGACCACGGCGGCATGATCGACGACGGCACACTGTTCCGCCTCGGCGACACCAATTTCCGCTGGATCGGCGGCGACGAGTATAGCGGTATCTGGCTGCGCGAGCAGGCCGAGAGATTGGGATTGAAGGCCTGGGTACGCTCCTCGACCAACCAGCTGCACAATATCGCCGTGCAGGGGCCGAAGAGCCGTGAGATCTTGCGGGAGGTGATTTGGACCCCTCCGGCACAGCCGACCTTGGCAGAACTCGGCTGGTTCCGTTTCACCATCGGGCGCATTGGCGGTTTCGAGGGTGTGCCGGTCGTGGTGTCACGTACCGGCTATACCGGCGAACTTGGCTACGAAATCTTCTGTCACCCCAAAGATGCCCTCACCGTATTCGACGCGATCTGGCATGCGGGCGAACCGCATGGGTTGCTGCCGTTCGGGCTGGAAGCCCTCGACATGGTGCGCATCGAGGCCGGACTCGTCTTCGCCGGTTATGAATTTTGCGACCAGACCGACCCGTTCGAGGCCGGCATCGGCTTCACGGTGCCGCTGCGATCGAAGAATGAGGACTTTATTGGCCGCGAGGCATTGGTCCGGCGGCACGAGCACCCACAGAAGAAGCTGGTCGGCCTGGAGATGGAGGGCGACGAAGCGGTTGGCCACGGCGACTGCATCCATATCGGCCGGCCGCAGGTCGGCGTGATTACCAGTGCCACGCGTTCGCCAATTCTGAAAAAGACGATAGCGCTCGCCAGGGTCGATGTCGCCCATTCCGAGGTCGGGACGCAAGTCGAGGTCGGCAAGCTGGACGGTCAGCAGAAGCGGCTGCCGGCGCGCATCGTGCGCTTCCCGCACTACGATCCCGAGAAACTACGGGTGCGGGCCTGAGAGGCAGGAAAAAGCCTATTCCGCGGCGACCTGCTTCACCGCCAGGAAAGTCTTCATGGAATCGTCCATCGCCTCTAGCCATGGCGTGTGGTGAATCGGCGCCATGGTTCCCGAGCAAGGCGATTTGAACGCCTTGTTACGGTAGCCGAGAATGGAATCCCCCTTGTCGTGTTCCCATTCTTTGAACTCGTCGACCGTCATGTCGATGTCGAATTTTGGGTAGTCGATCACGGCGCATAAGTCGCGCACATAGTCGGCCTGGAAGTCGATCTTCTCGAAAGCATCCTTGAGGGCCTCTTCGCGCTTGACCCACGCGGCATCGTCCTTGGCCATTTCCGCATGTGATGGCAGCTTGATCCTGCCCAGGATCACGTCACGCGCGTACCAGGCCTGCGCGTCGAACATGGAGAAGGTATAAAACTGATCCTGCATACCGAGATACATGAGCTTCGGATTGTCGAGCCACATGATGCCTTTGTAGAGATGTGGCGGATGCATACGGTTATGGGTACGCAGCTTCAGCTCTTCGTCCAGAAATGGGAAGTGATGCAGATATCCGGTGCACAAGATGATGGCATCGACATCCTTGGTCGAACCGTCTTTGAAGTGCACCGTCTTGCCCTCGATCTTGGTGAGTAGAGGCCGCTCTTCCATCGTCTCTGGCCATTTGAAGCCCATGGGCTGGGTACGCCAGCACATGGTGACGGATTTCGCCCCGTATTTATGGCATTGGAGACCAATATCCTCCGCCGAGTAGCTTGCGCCGACGATCAGCAGGTCCTTCCCCTTGAACTCGTCGGCGCTGCGGAAATCATGGGCATGAAGGACGCGTCCGGGGAACGACTCGATGCCTTTAAAGGACGGCACGTTCGGTACCGAGAAATGGCCCGACGCCACGACCACATAGTCGAACTCTTCGGTTTTCATCTTGCGATCGGGTAGATGCTCGACCGTCACGGAGAATTTGCCTGACGCCTTGTCGTAGCTGATGTGGCGCACCGCCGTATTGAATTGGATCCAAGGCCTTACGCCCGCGGCCTTCGCGCGCCCGACGATGTAATCGTAGAGGACCTCGCGCGGCGGATAGGATGGAATCGGTTGTCCAAAATGTTCATCGAATGTGTAGTCGGCGAATTCCAGACATTCCTTGGGGCCGTTCGACCACAGATAACGGTACATGCTGCAATGCACCGGCTCTCCATGCTCGTCGGTGCCGACACGCCAAGTGTAGTTCCAAAGGCCGCCCCAATCGCTCTGCTTCTCGTAGCAAACGATCTCGGGGATCGCCGCTCCCTTACTTTTTGCCTGTTGGAATGCGCGTAATTCGCTGAGGCCACACGGCCCCGCCCCGATGACGGCAACACGACCTGTCATGTCTAACTCCCTTCGATCGTACGACCCAGCCCGATACATTACACAGCCGGTGGCGCTCGGCCAGCAGGCTACCAGTGCAACTTCATTTTATGACGCCATTTTCAATCGCACCATCTCAAACCAAAGTGGCTCCTATTGTCCTTAGGTTGGTAACGGGTCTAAGCTTTCGTCCACTTTGTTAGGGAGACTTCTACAAATTACTTCTGGGCAAGAAGCGTAAGGTCGATCGCCGGTTTTGACGATCGTACCGCGTCGCTTTGGAGGGGTACCAATGACAACCAAGTTTGCACTCAGCCTGGTCAACCGCCGTGACTTTCTTTTAACGACTGCCGCTGCCACCGTTATGGCCGGCGTTTCCATGCCTAAGATTACGTTCGCGGCCGACAAAGTCGTGAAGATCGGCTTCCTCGCTCCGCTGACCGGTGAGGTCGCGGCTTGGGGCAAACCCGGTCTCGACGGCTGCAGTATCTGGGCCGATTGGGTCAATGCCGATGGCGGCATCAAGATCGGCGATGATGCCTACAAGGTCGAATTCGTCGCCTATGACGACGAATACGACCCCGGCAAGGCGCGCACCGGCGCCGTCAAGCTGATCAAGGAAGACGGTGTCAAGTTCGTCATGATGCTTGGTGGTGATCCTTGGCCAGGCGTTTCGCCGGTATCGGACAAGGAGAAGATGTTATTCTCCACGCTCCTGCCGAGCGATCTGACTCCTGAGACCAAGTTGCTGGTCGCACCTTGCGAAGTGCATCCCATCTACAACGTCACGGGCGTCGAGTGGTTGGCGGAGAACAAGCCAGATCTGAAGACTGCGGTCATCGTCGCCCAGGACGACTCCCTCGGCAAGCCTTCCGTAGCGACTTATCTCGCGGCGTTCGAAGCGGCGGGCATCAAGGTCTTGGGCGATCCAATCTTCTTCGATCCGGCGACAACGGACTTTGCGCCGATCATGTCGAAGATGCTGGCGCTCAAACCGGACATCATCTGCCTTGACACCTGCTATGCAGACTATGTGCACCCGCTCACTGAGCAGGCCTTTCAGCAGGGCTTCAAGGGGCAGATGATCTCTTGTACGGCCGACTTCTATCCGAAGATGGTCGAGAAGACCTCCAAGGAGTTCATGGAGGGCTTCATTTTCCAATTCCCCGACTTCGACGATCCGGCTCTTAATGCTGAGCACGTCAATTTCCGCAAGCCGAACGATTTTTTCCAGGAATACGTGAAGCGTTTCGGCGAAGGCGAGTGGAGCGCTGTGTCATGGGAATACGCCTCCATCATGGATCTTTGGTCTGACGCCGCAGGACGCGCCGGCACTACCGACCCGGAGAAGGTGCTCGAAGCCATGCAGGTCGGCGGCACTGGCAAACAGGCCTTCGGCGAAGCCAAATGGTGGGGCAAGGAACTCTTCGGTATCGATAACGCCTTGGTCGGTCTCTGGCCGGTCGTCGTCATCGAGGATGGTAAGGCCAGAATCAAGGAGTTCAAATCCATCCCCGCATGGTGGGACAAGCACAAGGCTCTCATGATCAAGCACATGGAAGCGCTGAACCAGATGTACTACCAGCGCAGCTGAGCCTGTCTCTGACGAGCGTGGGAATTGCCGGCACTCCGCGCCATCTAGAACTGGCGTCGCGGCGGCATTTGCCGCAACCTGCGCCGATTGGGCAGGATGGCAAGGCCAAGGCTGCGACCGCCGGTGTCGCGGAGTCTGACGATGACTGTTGAGTTGCTCCTTCAGACCATCGTGAACGCGACCTACGCCGCGAGCTATATGGCGCTCATCGCCGTGGGCTTGGTGCTTATCTTCGGGGTCATGGGCGTGATCAACTTTGCCCATGGCGAGCTCTACATGGCCGGCGCCTATGTCATCGTCGCGCTTTATGCGGGCTCGGGCGTGCCCTTCTTTCTCGCCGTGTTCGCCGGACTCATTTTCGTCGGCCTGCTCGGGCTTCTCATGGAGTACGGCCTATTCAGGCCGTTGCGCGAGAATCCGCTTGGCGGCCTGATCGCCTCGATCGGCTTCCTGCTCATTCTGCAAACAGTGGCGGTGCTCGGCTTCGGCATTCGCATGCGCCACGTGCCCCCGGCGACGCAAGATACCATCGTGTTCATGGACGGCGTGGTGCTGACCTATCAACGGCTCTACGTCATCGTGGCCACGGTGATTTTGCTGACAGCGCTGTGGTTATTTCTGCGCAAGAGCAAGTTCGGGTGGGCCTTGCGCGCCTGCGCGCAGGACCGCGAAGCGGCCGCCCTTCAGGGCATTTCCATCAACCAGACGGCGCGGCTCGCGATGTTCATCGGCGCGGCGCTCGCCGGCGTCGCCGGCGCGCTCACTGCCCCGCTCGTCGCCCCGACCCCGTTCATGGGGCATGCGGTCATCATTACTGCCTTTATCATCATCATCGTTGGCGGCATTGGCTCATTGGGAGGCGCGGTGCTCGCCGCCATCCTGTATGCGTTTGTGTACACTTTCGTCACCACGATCTATGACGGCACGCTCGCTAATATCGTGGGGCTGCTTTTAATGCTTATCGTTCTGATCGTGAAACCGACTGGTCTTTTCGGAGCGAAGGAACGTGCCTGAACGCGCCGCCAGCCCGAAACTTTACTGGGCGATCGGAGCTGTCCCGCTGGCGGCGGGCCTCATCGTGCTGCCGCATCTCTTGTCCTTCTCGCAGCAGGAGATCCTCGTCCTACTCACTATCAACGTCCTGCTCGTGTGCAGCTACCGGCTGTTGACGTTGACGGGTGAATGGTCGCTCGCTCACGCGGTGATCATGGGTATCGGCGCCTATAGCTCGGCGCTTGCCGCCAAACAGCTGGGTCTCCCGGTGCCGTTGTCGATGCTGGTTGGTGCGGGAGCCGCAGGTTTTATCGCCTTTCTCTTGAGCTTCCCGCTTCTTCGCATGAAAGGCTTCTACTTCCTCATTGGTTCGTTCGCCGCGGGCGAGATCATCCGTCTGATCTGGAAATGGAGCGAGCTGACATGGTTGTTCGGTGGCCCTAAGGGCATCAAGCTCATACCGCCTTTTCCCGACATTGAGGTCTTCTCGATCGATTTTTACGACCCGGCTAACTACTACTATCTCTGTCTGATCGTGGTGACGATTTCGCTCGTCATCCTCTATCGCATCGAGCACTCACGCATCGGCCTCACCTTCCATGCCATCCATTGGCAGGACAAGCTGGCCCAATCCGTCGGCGTCAACACCTTCCGTTATCGCATGCTGGCTTTCGTCGTCTCGGCGTTCTTTGCCGGTCTCGCGGGCGCCCTCTACGCCCACTATGTTGGAACGGTGAATCCCAACCGGTTTGGCGTAGAGGAGATGGTCTATATTTTGATTTGGGCCATCGTCGGCGGGACCGCTACGTTCTACGGTCCGATTCTCGGTGTTGTCGTTCTAACGGTCCTCAATGAGGTGGTTCTGCGCGCCCTCAATATCGATCAGATGCGGCCGATGCTTTACGGCGCGATCCTCATTGTCTCCATTCTTTTCCTGCCCCAAGGCCTAGAAAGCGTGGTGCCCAAGATCAAGGGATGGCTCGCCCAACGCAGGCAGAAGCGGGCCATCGCCAAGCCGCCGTCGGAAGCTGAACAGCCGGCGAAATAAGTGTGGCGACTCACCCAGTCACTTTTTTGGCACTGGTGGCGCCAGCAACAAGAACGCCGCCGCCATCAGCTTGCGCGTATCGTTGAGCATGGCGGGCCGCTCGCGACGCCAAAGCACCACCGCGTCAGCCGCGGACACACAGGCGGCATGGTTCGATGCGTTCAGCGCTTCGAGCCGCATCGTCGCCTCGGCAGCGATCTCTTGCCACCGCTCCTGCCACCTGGCCCTGTAGGTGTCACGATGGCGTGCCTCCATGCGCATGTGGAATAGCGAGCTTCGTGCCACGCGCGGGGCGGCCATGCGCGCAATCCACGGTGCTGTGTGCCGCCAGACGTCAAGCGCTTCGCGAAACAGGAATGCGTTATCGTTGCCCTGATGCGATAAAGACAGGCATAGGCCGAAATTGGCGAGGCTCGTGCCGAGGCGCGGATCGATCGGCTCGAAAGCGGCTCGCGCGATCTGGAGCGCTTGCCCTGCCGCCTCCTTGGCCAGCAGATAGTCTTGATGCGCGGCGGCGTCTGCTGCCCGCTCGGAAGCCACTTCCCAGGCGAGATCGGCTTCGCTCCATCCTGCGTTGAGAAGCTCTTTCGCGCTCCAGGCCTCAGGCACCGAGATAGGCCCGCTTCACATGCTCGTTGTCGTGAAGTTCGTGCGCCGGTCCTTCCAGGGCGATACTTCCGGTCTCTAGAACATAGGCGTAGCGCGCCAGTTTGAGCGCCAACTCGGCGTTCTGCTCGACCAGTACGACGGAAACGCCACGATCAACGATATCGCGAATGATGCGCGCCATCTCCTGCACCATGACTGGTGACAAACCCATCGAGGGCTCATCGAGAACGAGCATTTTAGGCCGCGACATGAGCGCCCTGCCAATGGCGAGCATCTGCTGCTCGCCTCCCGACAGGGACCGCGCCCATTGTCTGCGCCGTTCCTTGAGACGGGGAAAATGATGGAAGACTTCGTCGAGATCTTTGTCGATCTCTGCCTTGTCGGAGCGCAGGAACGCTCCGGTCCGCAAATTCTCCTCGACAGTCAGGTCCGGAAACACGCGGCGGCCTTCGGGGACATGCGCGATGCCGCGAGCAACGATCTTCTCTGGCGCGAGCTTGTCGATGCGTTCCCCCGCGAACAGAATCTCGCCCTTGCTGATTGGCGCCAGCCCGGAAATAGCCCGCAAGGTCGTGCTCTTTCCGGCGCCGTTGGCGCCGATGATCGTAACGATCCCATCCTCCGGAACGGCTATGTTGATGCCTTTGAGCGCCGCGACCTTGTGGTAGTGGACATGGACGTTGTTGATCTCAAGCAGCATCGAGCGCGCTTCCCAGATAAGCTTCGATAACGGCGGGGTTGATGCGAACTTCCGCGGGCGTTCCTTCGGCCAGAAGCGTGCCGAAATTCATGACCGTGATGGTTTCGCATAGACCCATCACTGCCTTCATGTCGTGCTCGATCAGCATGATGGTCACGCCATGCTCGTCGCGGACAAGCTTGACGAGCTCAATCATCCGCTTGGTCTCCTCCGGGTTCATGCCGGTGAAGGGCTCATCGAGCAGCATGAGCTTCGGACCGGCGGCGAGTGCCACGGCCATACCAAGCGCACGCTGATGGCCGTGGGGCAGGTTGGCTGCGAGTTCTCCGGCCTGGTCCTGCAAGCCGAAGAGCTCCAGAATCTCTGTTGCCTTGCAGTCGGCGGCCTCTTCGGTGGTGCGGTCCCTGCCGAGAATTCGCTTGAGGAGGCCGGCCTTGGCACTACGGTGACAGCCAAGCCTGACATTATCGAGTACGCTCAGCTCATGGAACAGGGTCGTCCCCTGAAACGTGCGGATAAGACCAAACTCGGCAAGCGCGCTGGTTTCGTGTCCTGAGATGTCCTCACCGAGATAGATGACCTTCCCGCTTGAGGGCGCGTAGAAGCCGCTAATGACATTAAAGGTCGTGGTCTTGCCGGCGCCGTTCGGACCGATCAGGCCATGAATCGATCCGGGGTAGACATCGAAACTGAACCTATTGACGGCCACGATGCCGCCAAAGGATCGAACCAGCGCCTGCACCTGGAGGATAGGAGGTTTGGTCTGGGTCATAGGTGTTCGGCGGCATTCAATTGGTTTGTGGCATCGGACAATGATGTCATCTTCCACGTTTCCCGCGCCTCGTGCATCCTCTAATTTCCTGTAGATTTTGCCACTTCATTCATGGCGATCTCCGCCACCGTAAGCTGAGGCGTGGCATCCTCTCCTTCGCCGATGAACCAAGCCGCCGAAAGCCCGGCATGGGCGACAATCCATTTGAGCAGACGCGTGCGATCGAGCTTCGCCGCCTCGGCCACGACGCTCGCCTGACGCGCGAGACGCCCCGATGAGAGTGCCGCGACCGGATCGGGGTTGCAGAAGATATTGGCGAAGTCATACCCGCGCTCGCCGATGAGCCCCTTCGGATCGATGGCGAGCCAGCCGCGTGATCTGAAATCCAAGACATTCCCGTGATGCAGGTCGCCATGCAGAACAGTGATGTCCTGCGGCGCGGCTAGGAGTTTGCGTGCCGTTTTCTCGGCCAGACGCAGCACGCCCCCATGTGCTGCCGCCATTGGCGAGAGCTCGGCAAACCGGCGCGTCAATGGAATGAGTTCCGGCGCCGGTTGTTGACGCGGTTCATGGAGCCGCGATGCAACAGCACAAATGATGCGACTTGCCTCGTCATCCTTGCCGTCGCGCACCATCCTGGCGAGAGAGCCTGTGCCTTCCGCGCGCTCCATCAACAGTGCATCATCATCACGCGCATAAACGCGTGCGGCGCCGTTGCCCTCCCACCATGCCATAAGATGTGCGCCGAAGCGTTCCTCGGGCTCGACGGCGATCTTCAACATGGCCGGTTGACCGTTCCAGCGAACCGCCAAAAGCCGGCTTCGCTCGGTGACGATCGGATCACCGTCGGGTGCGAGCGCCCAGCGCGACAGATAAGGTTCGAACGTCTCGGGGTCGCTCAGGGAATTACTCGGCCGCGTGCTTCTTCCAGCGTGCGACGGCATCCGTGTCATTCGCCTCGGCTTCAACCCAATGGCTTCCGGCGGACCCGGTCTCGCGCTTCCAGAATGGCGCGGTGGTTTTGAGATAGTCCATTAGGAAGCGGGCGGCATCGAAAGCCGCGTCGCGGTGCTCCGATGCGGTAATTACCAACACGATATTGTCGCCGGGTTGCAACACGCCATAACGATGCACGATCAGGCATGCTTGCAAAGGCCAGCGTGACTGTGCCTCGGCCTCGATGCGCTGAAGCTCGCGCTCTGTCATGCCGGGGTAATGCTCGAGCATCATCTCGGTGACGGCGCCAGCCTGGTCGCGCACCGTGCCGGTAAAGGTGACGATGGCGCCAATATCGCTACGACCCGCCTTGATGCGACCGATCTCGGCGGCGATGTCGAAATCATCCTGCTGCACGCGGATCACGTCAACCTCCGGTTACCGGCGGGAAGAAAGCTATCTCGCGTGCATCCTTGATCCACGCGTCATGGCGCGCATGGCTGTGATCTATAGCGGCGCGGATCACCTCGCTTCGCTCGAACGCATGGGCGAATTCCGGCCCACGTGTCTTCAACCAGCCGATCAGATCGCCAACAGTCGTCACGCTATCCGGCAACTCGACATCTTCTGCAGCGATGCCGGTCTTCTCCTTGACCCAGGCGAAGTAAAGAAGGCGCATTTAGGCGTCTCCCTCGGTCCTCACATATCGCCAGGCGGCGCGCAAATGATCCCAACCCGTATAGAGGGTGAGGATGGCGGCGATCCACAGAAGCGTCAGGCCGAACTGCGTGGTGTAGGGCCAGATCTTGTCGCCGGCGCTGCCGGCGAGCAAGAAGCCGATCGCCAGCATCTGCAGCACCGTCTTCCATTTGGTGAGCTTGGTAACCGGCATGCTGACGGCGAGCGTGCCGAGAAACTCGCGTAGGCCCGATACCAAAATCTCGCGACAGAGAATGATCACACCTGCCCACAGCGACCAGCCGGCGATCGTGCCATCGGCGGCAAGCATCATCAACGCCGCCGACACGATCAGCTTGTCGGCGACCGGATCGAGCATGCGCCCGATCTTGCTCTGCTGCTGCCAGGCGCGCGCGAGATAGCCGTCGAGGAAGTCGCTCACGCCCGCGGCGATGAAAATCCACATGGCCGCCCACCGCCCCCAATCGCCTTTAACGAAGAAACAGGCAACCAGCGCCGGGATGGCGATGATGCGGCCAAAGGTGAGCACATTCGGCAGGCTGAACAGGCGGCTGCTCGGAACTGCGGTGGTCAAACCCTGCTTGCCCATGTCGGTGTGATCGTTCAATTCACTCACTCCGTGAGTCACCCGTGGAAATGATCATAGATGGTCTTGGCCATTTGCGCGCTGATGCCACCGACGTCTTCCAGATCGGCAATGCCGGCGCGGCTCACCGCCTTTGCCGAGCCAAAATGCTTGAGCAGAGCGCGCTTGCGCGCCGGCCCTATACCCGGCACCTCGTCAAGCGGCGAGGCCGTGATGGCCTTCTTGCGCCGGGCTCGATGCGCGCCGATGGCGAAGCGGTGCGCCTCGTCCCTCAGTCGCTGGATGCAATAGAGCACCGGGTCGCGCTGGTCCAGGAGCAATGGCTCACTGTCCTTGAGATAAATGCGCTCGCGCCCGGCATTGCGGTCCGGTCCCTTGGCGACCGCGGCAACTTTGATATCTGTCAGGCCGAGCCCCTCGAGGACTTCATAAGCAGCGGAAAGCTGGCCCGGGCCGCCGTCGATCAGCACGAGATCGGGAGCAGCCCAGCCATTCGGCTCGGACTTTGCTTTGGCGAGCTTGCCGAAGCGTCGTGTCAGCATCTCGCGCATCATGGCGTAGTCGTCGCCGGGGGCAAGCTCCTCGCTCTTCATGTTGAACTTGCGGTATTGCGCCTTGATGAAACCCTCAGGGCTGGCAACGATCATGGCGCCGACCGGATTGCTGCCCGAGATGTGACTATTGTCATAGACCTCAACCCGATCGGGCGCTTCGTCGAGATCGAACAGCTCCGCAAGCCGCGCGAAGATCGCCGCCTGCGAGGACGCGTCCGCAAGACGCCGTGCCAGAGCTTCGCGCGCGTTAACAAGGGCATGTTCGACCAGATCGCGCCGCTCGCCGCGCGCAGGTCGGCTCACTTCGATCTTGCGTCCTGCCTTAAGCGAAAGGGCGTCCGCGAGCAGATCCCGGTCTTTGATCTCATGCGAGAGTAGTACGAGCTTGGGCGGCGGCTTGTCGTCATAGAACTGGGCGATGAACGATTCGAGTACCTCCTCGACGGAAAGGCTCTTGTCGGCGCGGGGGAAATAGGCGCGATTGCCCCAATTGTAGCCCGTTCGGAAGAAGAACACCTGGATACAGGTCTGACCCGCTTCCTGGTTCGCGGCGAACACGTCCGCTTCCTTCACGGTTTGCGGATTGATGCCCTGGCGCGACTGGATGTGCGAGAGCGCGGTCAGCCGGTCGCGGAAGCTTGCCGCTCGTTCATAGTCTTGCTTGAGGCTCGCTTCATCCATCAGTCCATGTAACCGCCGCTTCACCTCGTCGCTCTCGCCGCGCAGAAATCCAAGCGCCTCGTTCACCAGAGCGCCGTAATCTTCGACCGGAATCTCGCCGGTGCAGGGCGCGCTGCATCGCTTGATCTGAAACAGAAGGCAGGGCCGCACGCGGCTTTCGTAATAGGCATCCGAGCAGGAGCGTAGCAGGAAAGCGCGTTGCAGCGTGTTGATGGTGCGGCTTACCGCGCCGGCTGAGGCGAACGGCCCGAAATAATCGCCCTTGCGGCTTTGTGCGCCACGATGCTTGAGAATCTGCGGCACGGGATGATCGCGCGCAATCAGGATGAATGGGAAGGACTTGTCGTCACGAAGCACCACGTTGAAGCGGGGCTTCAGCCGTTTGATGAGATTGGCCTCGAGCAGCAGCGCTTCGATCTCGGTCGCGGTGGTGACGAATTCCATGCTCGCGGTGTCGGCAATCATGCGCAGGATACGGGTGTTGTGCGCGACCGACCGCGCATAGCTCTGCACGCGTTTCTTGAGATGGCGTGCCTTGCCGACATAGAGCACCTCGCCGCTGGCATCGATCATGCGATAGACACCGGGACCGGCCGGCGCGGTCTTGGCGTAGCGGGCGATTACCGGCGCACCGATCTCTTGTCCGCGCAAGGCGTTGCGCAGGCGAGAAGTGATCGAGGAAGGGGCGCTGTCCGGGTTCTCTAGCGGCATGGGAACGCGATTTTAGCGCAAGATGCCAAGCATCGCGCTCTAGCAAAGGCCAAGCCTTTCAATGTGAAGGTAAGGTCCCGGCGCGGCCCACTTCAAGAGCTACCGAGATGCTGGCCCGAATCAAGCGCGATCATCTGGCCGGTGACGGACGGGGTGTCGAGCAGAAAACGGATGGCGGCAGTGACATCCTCGATGCCGACACCACGCTGAAGCAGGGTCGAGCGGCATTCCGCGGCGAAATCGGCCTCGTTCTGTTTGTTGCTCGGCAGCACCGGTCCTGGCGCGATCGCGTTGACCCTGATTCGGGGGGCAAGGGCTTGCGCCAGCGTCCGCGTCGCGATCCACAGCGCCGATTTGGCGATGGTATAGGAGTAGAATTCGGGGTCAGGGTGTAAGACCTTCTGATCGATGACATTAATCACGTTTCCTGACGCGCTGTCAGGCAGGAGGCGCGCAAAAGCCTGGGCGAGAAACACTGGCGCGCGCAGATTGATGTCGAGATGTGCCTGCCAGCTCCTGGCATCCAGGGTGGCGGGTGAATCCCATTCGTAACAGGCGGCGTTGTTGACGAGACAGGTGACCGGGCCGAGCGTCTCGGCGCAGGCGGCGACCAGTGGTGCAAGGTTCTCCACCTGAGCCAAATCGGCAGGAAACGATGCCGACCGGCGGCCGATTCGCTTGATTTCCGTGACGAGATCGAGGGCCTCGGTCTCGGATGCATGATAATGCACGCCGACTCGCCAGCCCTGGCGCGCAAAATCCAGTGCTATGGCTCGTCCGAGCCTCCGTCCTGCGCCGGTCACGAGCACGGTCGCGGATTGCGCTGTCTTGGCCATGTTCTTTGCGGGAGCGAACGAATGGGGCAGGCGTCAAGCAATTTTCCTGGCGCCATAAGGCCACTTTAGGGGAGCACCCGGGCCGGAACAAGGTTGGCGGCAGGGGCCTGACGGCATGGTTCGCAGCCGGATTGCTGAATAACCGCCCTCACTTTAGGCAGTTGCATGCCCTCTGGGCAGTTTGGACGGCGCCAATAGGCAATGAGCCCAATGTGGCATCAAATCCCGTTGACCATTGCATAATAGTCACACGGACCAAGTTGTTTTCGGAAAACCGGGCTTTTCCGTTGCTTCGGCATGGGCCGGTATTATTGTCATGTTCACGGGAGCGTTGCGCCGTGGGCACAATACGGAGCACGTCATCCAATGGGAAGTTTGGGTCGCGGGGACAAGCGACAAAATCAGGAGACGGGACAATGACTCAGCACAGGGAAGTGGGGATCATCAAATCGTTGGTTCTGGGTGCGGCGTTTGCCGCCGCGTTGGCTTTACCCGCGTTCGCTCAGGACAACCCGGGCGACTTGTCATTGGCCCCGGTCGCTGAGAGCAAGAAACTAACGTTTTCGGGGACGGCCGTCATAACCACCGACTACATCTTCCGCGGCGTTTCCAACTCGGATGAGAATCCGGCAGCGCAGGTTTCGTTCGACGCTGCCTATGGCATGTTCTATGCCGGCATCTGGGGATCCAATACCGACTTCGGGGACGGCATCGAGCTCGATTACTACGCAGGCTTCAAGCCCACCTTCGGGAATTTCAGCATCGATATCGGCGGCCTCTACTACACCTTCCCGGGCTTCAACTCGATCGACTATTTCGAGTTGAAGACAGGGTTGGGCTGGGCGAGCGGCAACTGGAGCCTTGGCGTCGTGAACTATTGGTCACCGGACAATTTCGGTCTGGGCGTCGATTCGAATGCGACCGAAGGAGGCGTGGGCTACTCGTTTAACGGCAAGCTCTTCAACTTCTTCTCGCCAAGCGTCAGCGCCTTGATCGGATATCAGGCCTACGAGGCCGTCGTCCCCGACTACACTTATTGGAACGCTGGCCTGACGCTCGGTTTCATGGAGATCTGGTCGGCTGATATCCGCTATTGGGATACAAACTATAGCGACGCGGACTGCGTCATTAACAGTGGCGGGGTCAGCAACTGCGATGCACGCGTCGTCGGAACCGTCAAGGCAAGCTTCTAAGCTTCAGAACTTCCCCAAAAAGCACTTCCCACCTAAAGGGGCGCCAAATCGGCGCCCCTTTTTTCGTTCTGCCGTTACGGCATAGTCCGGTCATGACCAAGAACGTGCAAGAGATGCCGGCGCCAGGCGCTACGGCAGTGGCGCGGGCGCATGCTGTTTATACGCCCCTCAATCTTTACTTTTACGATCTGCTCGTTCACGGTCTCTCCAATCATCTCGCTTGGCGCTGTCCGACGCGGAGGTTGTCAGCGCTGTACGAAGCCAATCTTTCCGGCAATCATCTCGAAGCCGGCGTCGGCACGGGTTTCTTCCTTGACCATACGGGCGAGGGGAGAATCGGTCGCCTCGTCCTGCTCGACATCAACCGTCATTGTCTCGATTGCGCCGCGCGGCGGCTGGCCCGTTTCAATCCGACACTCGTCCAGGCGAATCTCCTGGCGCCGATCGCGACGTCGCTAGCGCCGTTCGACTCGGTCAGTCTCACCTACGTGTTGCATTGTCTGCCGGGACGCATGCACGAGAAGCTTGCCACGCTCGATTATTTGCGTCCGCTCATGAACGAGAAGGCCGTGCTGTACGGCGCCACCATCCTTGGACGTGGCATCACGCCCAATCTCGCTGCGCGGCGGCTGCTCGCGCTCTATAACGCCAAAGGCGTATTCAACAATTATGAGGACGATCTCGAGTCCCTGACCGCCGGCTTGCGGCAGCGCTTCGGGCATGTCGCTATCGAGACGCAAGGCTGCGTCGCCTTGTTCCGCGCGTCATGAAAGACCGGGCAGGTGTGCTCCTGTCTAGGCTTGGGCCACATAAAGGCCATTAACCCGCCGTTTACCATGCGAAGTTTCGCCGTCCTTCGCTGTTAACCCACGGTAAAGGTCGAGCGGTACCTTCGGCTACGGATCCAATCGTGAGGATTTGAGTATGCGTAGGCGAGTGCTCCAGGCCGCGATTCTTGCCATCTCGATTGCTGGTGTCGCATCCCCGGCGCTGAGCGCCGATGCCTATGAAAATCTTTATGATGTCGGCCCACTCACGCCGCAGAATGTCTTCGAGGGCTGGTATCTCGGCGGCACGCTCGGCGGCGCCACGGTGAACTACGATTTCTCGCCGGCCACAGGCGATGTGCATACTAGCGGATTTCTTGGCGGCGTGATCGGTGGCTGGAGCTATCAGAGCGGACCTTTCGTCATCGGCATCGAAGGCGACATCCTCGCGGCCGATATCGACGGCGGCCGCAATTTCAATAACGGCTTGAATAGAGTGACCGCGAGCATCGACACCATGGCTGACCTGCGCTTGCGCGCCGGCTTCACCGTTACGCAGCGTGTACTCCTCTACGGAACATTTGGTGGCGCCTGGGCGAATGCCGATCTGAACGTCACCGGGCCGGGTGGTGGCGTGCGCGAGCGAGATTTCTTCGGCTGGAGTTACGGCGCCGGCGCCGAGGTGTCGCTCAGCACGGATTGGGCCGCGCGTTTCGATTATCAATTCACCGATTTCGAGTCCGAAACGGTGAGATTTCCTGGCGGACAGACGACCTTCGATCCCGACGCCAACACGTTCCGTGGCTCGCTTATCTATCGCTTCTAACGGGTGACAACCGGTGGGCCGACCGGAGGAACGGTGATGCGGCTTGCCCGGCAAAGCCGGGACTGCTCCTCGTTGATGCCGCAATCACGCGGAAACAAATCGCGGCCGAAGCAGATCCTCAAGTCGAGAAATTTTCCGTCACGGCACTTCACGGCTAACATCTCGGGCTTGAGCCATGCATTAGCCTCGATGAAGGCGCGTTCGATCTCCTCGGGGGAAAGCGTGTCCACCGTGTCTGCCGCCGTGAACAGCGGTGGCACTCTCACCTGCTGGTAGAGCTCGCGCGCCACGGCGAAATATTCGTCCGGCTCGAGGCCGGAGCAAGTCCCATGCGCGCGGTACTCATGAATCATCAGCCCCTTGCTCGGCATGATATCGGCCATGTCGTCGATGACGCGCTGCGGAACCCAATTGCGCTTGCCTGTAGGACAATTCAGCGGCCAGCCCTCTTTGTGTTGAGGCCACAGGCCATGCAAGGTGAAGTCACGCGGCTTGGTTGTGCTGCATTGAGCGTCCTTGCGGTTACGTCCCTCGCCCTGGCAGTAGGACGGCGCCCAAGTCATCACCAGCACGTAGTAATCGAACTCGCCCGGCTGATCGCCTTCGGCCGCGCTCGTCAGGCTGGCAATCAGCATGGCAACAAACGCGAGTGCGCATGCAACCAACAAGCGCCGGCTGCTGCCTATGGCGTGCCGGTCGAGCAAGATGTGTTGGAGAGGAGGATTATTCGCCGAGTTGCACGTTGATGGCTTGCGGACCTTTGCCACGGCGATCCGGCTCAGTTTCGAATGAAACTCGCGCGCCCTCATCAAGCGCCGGGAGTCCTGAGCGTTGCAACGCAGAGATATGCAGGAATACATCCTTGCCGCCATCATCCGGCGTGATGAAACCGAAGCCCCGCGAGTGATTGAAGAACTTGACCGTCCCAGTTTGACGCATGGGAAGCTCCTTTCCCCCTTCCAAATGATCCGCGTTTCGATGCGCGGATCGTCAGGCAAGTCTAGAAAACGGGAAAAGAAACCACGGCGCTTCCCAAGCAGCGCGCGCAGCCAGTCTCCACCCGGGTTCGCAGTCTGCCTACAAAACGCCTCACTCTAGAAGCGTGAGCCCGCCATGCGCAAGGCCCATCTCCCGGCGTGGAATCCCGGATTAAAGAAAAGCAAAGGGTTAGTTCATGTAGGGAGCGTGAGTGGGGGTCGAGTTGAGCGATTCAGGCGGGTAGTCGAAATGCGGCCCGAAATCCTTCGGCGCAGGCGGCATCTTGGCCGGCCCCCAAATGTCGCGCAGTCGTAGCGAGTAGCCGCCACGTTTGGGAATGACATAAGTGTAGTTGAGTTGGCTCGCGTCGGGAGTGGGAGCATCGCGCTGCCGCTGCGCCTCGGCAGGTAGCGACAGCAGCACCAGAATCCCGCCGAACAGGATCGCGATGGCCTGACGGAACACCGGAGAGGACATGTGGGCTGCTGACTCCCTGTTTTGTGGGCGGTTATCCGCCCCGGTCCACTTTATCGAATCACGGTAGCGATTATGTCACAGATCTCAACCGATCTTGTCTCTGCCCCGATAATGCTATGTTTGTGCCGATCTGACTAGGACTTCCGGGCCACACTTGTGTTTCTTCTTGGTGAGAGCTTCGTCGAGATTTTATCGCCAAAATTGTCTCGCTTAGACATAAAAAGGCCGGCCGCGGACCGCGACCGGCTGTTTTTATCGAGAATTCGCGGGCTGTCCGCAATCAGGCGCGGGCGCCTCTACCAGCACGCTTGGCGGCCTGTTTCATGAAGCGGTGTCCCGCCGAGAATAGCATAGGGGTTGTAGTGGGCCCGGACGGCCGGTTTACCTACGCCGTTCTTGACCGCGACCTGCATCCGTTTCGACGTGGTGAGGCGGACATAACTTTTCTTCACCGATGCTGCCTTACGAGCAGGGATCTTCGCGGCCTGTTTGGTCTTTGCGAGAGGTTTTGCAGCCACAATCTTGGTCTTATGAGTTCCTCGTGAAGCGGTGACTTTTGCCGGCCTTGGCTTCGTCGCTTCCACTTTTTTCTCCTGGGCGGCCGCGGTTTTGGCGGCCGCGCTGGTCTCCCGACCCAAGGCCTCAAGCGCTCCGCCGCCGGAATGGGTCACACGCACCTTGGCCACCCCTGAATTGATCATGCCGATGCTCGCCGCCGCGGCCTTGGACAGGTCGATGATGCGGCCGCCGGAGAAGGGACCCCGGTCGTTGATGCGGACCACAACGGTGCGACCGTTATTGAGATTTTCCACCAGAACCTTGGTGCCGAAAGGCAGGGACCGGTGAGCGGCGGTCAGTTCACTCGGGTTCATCATTTCACCGCTCGCCGTACGCGAATGCAGGGCATACCACGAGGCCTGGCCGACCTGGGATGCCATGGCGAGATCGAGGGGGAGTATGACAGCGGCGCCGAGAAGCCCCACCGTAATCATCTTGGCTCGCAGTTCGAACATGCGTTGTAACTCCTAAATTCGATTGTGTTTTGGGAGGAAGGACCGGCGAAGAATCAAGCCGGCCGCACGCGTTGGTGCAGTGCGGTAGGCTATTGAATAACTTGGCGAAATATCGGCTCGGGAGGGGTTATAGCTTGGCCATTTCGAGGCGTCGCCGTAAGGTCATTTGACTGAAATCAATGCCATCGACGCCGTGGAGACCTTACTGGATTCTAGAGATGAGCTGGCACAGTCCTTAGGCTTTGCGCCGGTCTGTGCCTAAACCTTTGCCAGATCGTGCCAAATCCTTGCCGTTTTCCCGGCCTATTTTTGTATGAAATATGCAACGAAAGCACTGAGGAAACACCAAGAACGGACTAACTCGATGATGCAGAAGAAGAAGACGAACCAGACGCAAGAAACCCAGGGGCTCTCCCCCGGATTCTCAGGCCGTGAGCCCATGACCGGCGCGCAAGCCACGCATCTCAAGACGCTTGCAGAAGAGTTTCACGAGCCGACTGTCTTCCAGCAAGGCTTGAGCCGGCGTGAAGCCTCGCGGCGTATCGATGCGCTGATGGAAAGGTTGCGCCTCGGCGTATTACCTCCCCATACCGATTAGCTTTTCGCGATTGCCTGTCCGCGAATCTCGGTGAATGACGAGCGGACCGGCGTGCTCGGAAACTACGTGGGGTTGACGGATGTACTCCGACTGGCTTCAGTGGCGGCATGGTTAGACAGGGCATGACAAGCATCAAATTCACCGCCGCTGCCAGCCTCGTTACGGCAGCTTTAGTCACAACCGCCACGCAAGCCTTCGCTGCGTGCCAACCGCCCGCGGCATTCCCCAAATGGCTGCAAGGCTTCAAGCAACAGGCAGTAGCGCAAGGAATTTCGCCGCGCACCGTGTCGGCTGCGCTCGATGGCGTAACCTACGATCCGGCGACCATCGCCAAGGACCGTGGACAGGGCGTGTTCGCGCAGAGCTTCCTGCAATTCTCCAACCGCATGGTCTCGTCCAATCGGCTTCAGGTCGGATCGTCACTGCTCAAAAAATACGCTCAGACCTTCGCCAGGATTCAGCAGGAATATGGCGTGCCGGGTCCGGTGCTCGTAGCCTTTTGGGGATTGGAGACCGATTTCGGCAAGGTCATGGGCAATATGGAGTCGATCCGTTCGCTCGCCACGTTAAGCTTCGATTGCCGGCGGCCGGAAAAATTCAGCGCGGAGTTGCTCGACGCCTTGCGCGTGATCGAACGCGGCGATCTCAGCCCACGCGAGATGCGTGGACCCGCGCATGGAGAGGTGGGCCAGTTCCAATTCCAACCGAGCACGTACTATAATTTTGCCGTCGATTTCGACGGAGATGGCAGGCGTGATCTGATCCGCAGCGCGCCCGACTCGCTCGCCTCCGCCGCCAACTATCTAAGGTCCATTGGCTGGCAGCCCAATCAGCCTTGGCTCGAGCAGGTGCGCATTCCCAACGATCTCCCCTGGGACCAGGCCGACGTAACCATCAAGCGCCCGCGACTCTTCTGGGCCAAGCACGGCGTGACCTATCTCAACGGAAAACCCATTCCGGGCGACAACGTGCCGGTTGGTTTGGTGCTGCCTATGGGGCGAAACGGTCCCGCTTTTCTCGCTTACCCAAATTTCGACGTCTATACCGAGTGGAACAATTCCCTCATCTATTCGCTGACCGCCGCTTATTACGCCACTCGCCTCGCCGGCGGTCCGCCGCTGGCAAAGGGTAACGGCCCAGTGACCGTACCCTCGACGGCGGAGACGAAGGAGATCCAGCAGATCCTCGCCAAGCGCGGTTTCGACGTCGGCAAGATCGACGGCGTGGTCGGTGCGGCGACACGCAACGCCATTCGCGCCAACCAGATCAAATACGGCTTGCCTGCTGACGGCTATCCTTCGGCGGAATTGCTGAATCGTCTCCGCTCGGGCCGTTAGGCTAGCGCAACCACTGCCGCCAGTAGTGCGACCGCGACCGTAAGCAAAGGAATCCACCAGCTTGATGCTGGGAGTTCCAGCCTGTCCCGGTCTAGCCGATTATTGTTTGTCCGCATCTCAGCCATGTCAGCCACCCCTGGTATCATGCCGGGCAAACACATGAATTGGCCAACTGTTCCGTCATCAAAAGAAAAAGCCCGGCATGTTGCCGAGCTCCTTCAGTGCCGACATGGCTTGGACCAATCTGGTCCTGCCCCGACTATTTGTAGGGCGAAGTGTCCATGGGAATCTCGGCAACGGCCTGCCGGTGATGGAAGCAACCGCCAAGCGCCAAAGTGGCGGCGATGACAGTGAACACGACGATGATGCGCATGACTTGATCCTCTACCTGCACATTAGTTCATGGTGACGCGAGACTTGCGCCATCACATGCTGATCCGCTTAGGAAAGGGTTAACGTGCGGTGCATTTTGAAACGCGCTGCAATGGTGAGGCTGACCTCGGATCGAGGCTGAAAAGAACACGGCGGCCCCATTCCAAGCGCTCGCAAGATGGGCCAGGGCCGCCGAGGTGATGGGAGAAACGCGCCATCACCCGTAGGCGAGGGTAGTGGCACCCCTGTCCATGACCTTGCGCTGGATCAAAGGGCGTGTCGGTGATTAGTCCGCCGGACAGGTCCAATTTGGTGCTAAGCTTGCTATTACGGTTGCCCCCTGGCTGCAGCCCGATCGCAGACGGCGGCAACACGTATGAGGGGGTAATGCCATGGAGAGCACACTCATAAATCTTGTCATCCAGGCTCTTGCCGGGGCAGCCGGCGGTGCCGGCACCGGTAAGACCGTTCCGAATTTGAGCTTGGGTGGACCTGCCGATGCCATCGCGGGCGCCATCGGCGGCGGCGTGGTCGGCCAGATCCTCGCCTCGGCGTTCGGTGTGGCTGACGCCGCCGGCATTGATATCGCAAGCCTGGCTAGAGACATCGTCGGTGGCGGCATCGGCGGTGCGATCGTCGTGTCCATCATCGGCGCCATTCGCAACGCCGTGGGCCGCTGACCGCTGAGGCTTTGCAACTGACCTTGGAGTAACGGCGGGGCGCGTAGCATGAAGGCCGATCTTCGTCCCATGCTCGCGACGTTGACGGATCGACCTTTCGACGATCCCGGCTGGATCTTCGAGACGAAATGGGATGGATTCCGCGCCATCGCCGTTGCCGAACCAGGTCGCGCGGCACTCTATTCGCGCCGCGGCCACGACCTATCGGCAAAATATCCGACGATTTGTGCCGCGCTGGCCCGGATTAAACATAAGGCCGTGCTCGATGGCGAACTCGTGGCACTCGACGAGCATGGCCGCTCGCGCTTTCAGCTGTTGCAGAATGCCGGGCGCAACTCGGCCCGCCTGCTCTATTGCGTATTCGATCTGCTCTATCTCGACGGCAAGGACCTGCGCTCATGGCCTTTGCTGAAACGCAAAGAGGCGCTCAAGAAAATCCTGCCGAAGAGCAAATTGCTGCTCTACAGCACCCATGTCGCGGGAGACGGGATCGGAGCGTTCAAGGCTGCGGCGCGCGCCGGCGAGGAAGGCGTCATCGCCAAGCTTGCCGATGGCAAATACCATTCCGGGATTCGCACGCGTGAATGGTTAAAGGTCAAGTCAAGCCAGGAGCAGGAGGTGGTGATCGTGGGCTTTACCAAACCGCGCGGCCAGCGCCGTTTCTTCGGCTCGCTTGTTCTTGCCGTGCGCGACGGCAAAGCCTGGAAATATGCTGGCCGCGCCGGCACCGGCTTCACCCAAGCGAGTCTTGCAGAACTTTACGACGAGCTCACGCCGCTCATCACCAAGGCGAAGCCCATAGCCGCCAAAGTGCCCAATGAGTCCAGCACCATCTGGGTGAAACCGAAGCTCGTGGCGGAAGTTAAATTCACCGAGTGGACGACAGGCGGTGAAATGCGCCATCCGGTGTTCCTTGGCTTGCGAACCGACAAGCCGGCATCACGAGTGGTGCGCGAAGTGCCGAAGCCGTTGAAATCGGCCAAACCCAAGACGAAGGCGCGCGCCAACAAGGCTTGACCGAGATCAAGGAAGCGCCCGCTCCGCCGCCTAGGCTCCGTCCCGATTGCAAGGAGCGAACTCATGAGCACAGGCCTCGATACGTTCGACAAGACCGTCCAAGAGTCCAATCTCTGGCTCAAGGATGTGATGGAGCGGCTCAACACGCTCGATCGCCATCATGCTTACTCCACCTTGCGCGCCGTGTTGCATGCCCTGCGCGACCGCATTGGGCCGGAGAATGCCGCGCATCTCTCCGCGCAATTGCCCATGCTGCTGCGTGGTCTGTTCTATGAAGGGTGGGATCCGACCGGCAAGCCTACCAAGGAGCGAAGCGAGACCGAATTTTTGGCGCGTGTCGCGGCGGAATTGCCGCGCGCCGAGGAGGGCGAGGTCGAGCGGGGCGTCTATGCCGTATTCGACGTGCTGTCTAAGCGCATCGATCGCGGCGCGGCGGTGAAGCTCGCGGCCATCCTGCCGCAGGAACTGCGCAAGTTCTGGCCGGCCTTCATCCGCGAGGCGGCACATGAGCGCCTCTCCGGCGCCGCTTAAAACTAGCCGTTCAGATCCTTGTTAGCCTGTGAGTTGGGCCACCGAGATCGGTTGGCCGCAGCGAAGGGTCTTATCTGCGAGACATAGGCTACGGTAGGGGAGGGTGATATAACCGCGTTTAGGGTTTTGGCGGGCTTGGCTCAGACACGTTAAGGGGGCGATACAACCACAGGCTGAAGCTCTCTAAGGTACGCTTTTCTGCCAAAAACTGCAGCACGAGGCTTGTTCTCGTCAAAGCCGACTGGACTGTTGTAGGCTTAAGTTTAGGGGATGGCGCTGGGGCCAATGACGGATTTAGTGCGTAGTCCGATTGTTGCGGAAAATGCGGAAGGCCAGGGACCTTTCGTGATCCTCTGCGATCACGCATCCAACCGCATTCCCAAAGAATTTTCATCCGTCGGTTTGAACGCTGAATTGCTCGACACGCATATCGCGTGGGATCCGGGTGCCTTGGGTGTGGCGCGCCGCTTATCGACGTTGCTCGATGCGCCTCTAATCTGGCCCGACGCCTCTCGCATCCTGATCGACTGCAATCGTCCCCCCGACGCGGAGAACCTCATCGTCGTAGAAACCGAGAGGGGAGTGGTAAACGCTAATCGCGGCCTGAGCCGGGAGGAACGCGCGCGGCGGCTGGCGCTAATTCATGCGCCTTATCACGCCGCCATCGACGCATGTCTGAAGCGTCGCCTCGAAGCCAACCGGCCGACAGCTATCGTGGCGATTCACTCATTCACCCCAATCTTTTTCGGCAAACCACGCCCCTGGCAGATTGGCGTCGTGTTTGGCGACGATCGGCGGCTTGCAGATTTGCTCATCCGCAAGCTGAAATCTGATCACAGGCTCACCGTCGGCATCAACGAGCCGTATTCGCCGGCCAACAATGTCTACTACACAGTCGAGCGTCACTCCTGTCCGGAGCACTTGCCCGCGGTCATGATCGAAATTCGCAATGACGAGATATGCGACGAGGCCGGTCAACGACGCTGGGCAGACAATTTGGCAAGCATCCTCGTTGCGGCGGAGCGGCATCTGGCCGAAACGCGCCATGCAATGGTGTGAAATTTGCATGACGGCGGTAGATCGATGCCCAAAGCGATAAGGCTCTACGTCCGCTATGTCGATGCCGTGAACCGGGCGGTCGGACGCTCGGTGATGTGGCTCGTTCTCGTCATGATGCTGGTCCTGCTTTACGCGGTGATCGCGCGTTCGGTGTTCGGCGTCTCTTATATCTGGATTATCGAAACCTCCCAGATGCTGCTCGCCGCCTACTACATCCTCGGCGGCGGTTACTCACTTCAGCTCGGTACGCATGTCAGGATGGACCTGCTCTACAGCCGCTGGTCGGAGCGCACCAAGGCGCGCATGGACTCGCTGACCTCGGGATTGGTGATCTTCTATCTGATCGTGCTGCTGCTCGGCGGCATCTCCAGCACGGTCTACGCGATCGAATATAACCAGAAGAGCTACTCCTCCTGGGCGCCTCTGCTCTGGCCCATCAAGGTCGTCATGTGCATCGGCATTGTGCTGATGCTGCTGCAGATGATCGCCATCTTCTTCGTGGACCTGGCCAAAGCCTTGGGGCTGCCCATCGACGGTGAGCCCCTCGAGGAAGAGAAACTTCAAGGGCAGGAGCTGAAATGAATTACGAGACCATCGCGCTCCTGATGTTCGCATCGATGATGCTGCTGCTCATCACCGGGCAGCGCTTCTTTGGTGTGATCGGCTTCGTCGCATCGGTTTTTGCCTTGGCGCTATGGGGCACCGGGGGAGAGGAAATGCCCTTCAACGCGGCGTTCGTCCTCTTCAATTGGTATCCGATGCTGACCCTGCCCCTGTTCATCTACATGGGTTACATGCTGTCGGAGTCCGGCATCGCCGACGATCTCTACAAGATGTTCCATGTCTGGTTCGGGCCCGTCCCCGGCGGACTGGCGATCGGCACTATTCTGCTGATGGTCATCATCGCCGCCATGAACGGACTGAGCGTAGCCGGCATGGCCATCGGCGCGAGTATCGCGCTGCCTGAACTACTTCGCCGCGGCTACGACAAGGTTATGGTGACGGGTGTCATTCAGGCCGGAAGCTCGCTCGGCATTCTGATCCCGCCGAGCGTGGTGCTGGTGCTCTACGGCCTGATCGCCCGCCAGCCGATGGGCCATCTTTGGCTCGCAGGCGTCTTCCCGGGGCTGTTGCTGGCAAGTCTTTTCATCGCTTATGTGGCCATCCGCTGCTATCTCCAGCCCAATCTCGGCCCGGTGCTGCCGGCCGATGAACGGCAAGTCAGCTGGGGGGAGAAGATCAAGCTGCTTGGCGCCGGTGTCATTCCCTTCCTCATCTTTTTCGCGATGACCGGCCTGTTTCTCATGGGCAAGACCAGCCTGGTGGAGAGTTCGGGTGTCGGCGCGGCGGGGGCCACACTTGCCGCCATCTTCCGCCGCAGGCTGACCTGGCAGGTGATGGAGCGGACCGTGCGCAAGACGCTCGGGATCAGTTGCATGTTCCTCTGGATCATTCTCGCCGCGCTCTGTTTCGGCGCCGTGTTCGACGGCCTCGGCGCGGTACATGGCCTGCGTTATCTGTTCCTGGAGAAGTGGGGGCTCGATCCCTGGACGGTGCTGATCATGATGCAGGTCTCCTACCTGATCATGGGCACTTTCCTCGACGATACCGCAATGCTGGTGATCGTCGCGCCGCTCTATGTCCCCATCGTGATTGCACTTGGTTTCGACCCGATTTGGTATGGTGTCCTGTACACAATCACTTGCCAGATCGCGTATATGACGCCGCCGTTCGGTTATAATCTGTTTCTGATGCGTGCAATGGCGCCGCCGGAAATAACCTTGATGGACATCTATAGATCGATCGTACCTTTCGTACTTGTGATGATCGTCGGTTTAACAATCGTAATGATCTTCCCGCAAATAGCGCTGTGGCTGCCGCAGTACTATTACGCGCGATAACGCCTCTGGAGACGCGGCCTTTAAAAGTGAATTTGAAAGGAGTGAAACGATGAAGAAAATACCGAAGAGGATAAGCAAGCGCGATTTCATCAAGAATGCTGGACTGACCACCGTCGCCGCAGCGTCGGCGACTGTAGCGTCGCCTTATGTCATCAGGGCGCAAGGCGCCCCAATCAAATGGCGTATGCAAACCTATGCCGGATCGGCGTTAGGCGAGCATGTGATCAAGCCATCGATCGAGGCCTTCAACAAGGCGGCAAACGGCGAGATGGTGATCGAGCTCTACTACGCCGACCAACTCGTGCCGCAGGGCGAGCTGTTCCGCTCAGTGCAGACCGGAACCATCGATGCGGCGCAAAGCGATGACGACTCGATGGCGTCCCCCGTCGATGTCAAAATCTTCGCGGCCTATTTCCCGTTCGCCTCACGCTTTTCGCTCGACGTTCCTGCCTTGTGGGAGTGGTGGGGTCTCAGACAAATTTGGGAGGAGGCGTATGGGGAGGTGAAGGGCGTCACCTGGCTCAGCACCGGCGCCTGGGACCCTTGCAATTTCGGTACGACCAAGCCGATCAAGTCGGTGGCCGACCTCAAAGGCCTGCGTGTCTACATGTTCCCGACCGGCGGCCAGTTCATGCAGCAATTCGGCGTGGTTCCGATCACGCTTCCCTATGAGGACGTGCAAGTCGCCCTGCAAACGGGAGAGTTGGACGGCGTTTGCTGGTGCGGCATCACCGAGATGTACACCGTGGGCTGGGCGGATGTGTTGAAATACTACCTGACCAACAACATCTCCGGCGCCTGGGCAGGCTCCTACTTCGTCAACAGCGACAAGTGGAACGCGCTTCCGGATCACCTGAAGCAATTGTTCAAGCTCTCGATGGACAGCTCCCACTACTACCGCCAGCATTGGTATTGGTGGGGCGAGGCGCATTACCGCACCACAGGCGGGCTGCTTGAGCTGACGGCTATCCCCGATGAGGAATGGCAGACTGTCGCGGACGCGGCCGTCAAATTCTGGAACGAAGCAGCCCAGATCAGCCCGCGTTGCGCCAAGGTCGTGGAGATCCTCCGGCAGTACAATGAGGCTATGACCAAGGCCGGTCCTCCCTACCGCAGCGCCTAGTCGAATTCAGGACAATCAGGGCCCGCGCGGCAATCGCCGCGCGGGTCTTGCCTAAATAACTCTCCTAGAACAGAAGTCAGCGCCATGACGGGCACATTGACGTTACAGGAATTGCAGGCTGCGTCCGATCGCGGCGAGATCGACACGGTCATCGCCTGCATGCCCGATATGCAGGGACGGCTCGTCGGCAAGCGTTTTCATACGGAATTTTTCTTGGGCGGCGCCCACGAAGAGACGCATGGCTGCGACTATCTGCTCGCCAACGACATCGATATGGAGCCGGTACCTGGCTACGCGGTGGCCAACTGGGAGAAGGGCTATGGCGATTTCGTCATGAAGCCAGATCTCGCCACCTTGCGCCGTATCCCCTGGCTGCCCGCGACCGCGCTCGTCATCTGCGACGTACTCGACCACCACACCCATGAGGAATTGGCGCACAGCCCGCGCGCCATTCTGAAAAAGCAGATCGCGCGGCTTACAGCGATGAAGATGTCGTCGAGCGTCGCCTCGGAGCTTGAATTTTATCTGTTCGATGAGACCTACGAGTCGGCCGCGGAGAAGAACTGGCACGGACTGAAAACCACCGGCAGTTACATTCAGGACTATCACGTCTTCCAGACCACCAAGGAAGAAGAGGTGATGCGGGCAATCCGCAACGGCCTGCAAGGCGCAGGCATTCCGGTGGAGAACTCCAAGGGCGAATGGGGTCCGGGTCAGGAAGAGGTCAATGTCCGCTATGCCGACCCCCTGACCATGGCCGACTGGCACGTCATCCTAAAGAACGGCTGCAAAGAGATCGCCCATTCGCTCGGCAAGTCGATCACCTTTATGTCGAAATGGCGCTACGACCTCGCCGGGTCCTCGAGCCACATCCATATCTCGCTGTGGGACAAAGCCGGCAAGACGCCGCTCTTTCTCGATCCGAAGAGCGATCATGGCATGTCGCCCTTGATGCGGCAGTTCATGGCGGGTCAGCTCACGCATGCGCGCGAGATCACCTGGTTCCTCGCGCCCTATGTCAATTCCTATAAGCGCTTCCAGTCCGGGACCTTCGCTCCCACCAAAGCCATCTGGTCCTTCGACAACCGCACTGCCGGCTTTCGCCTCTGCGGTGCCGATAGCAAGGGCATTCGCAGCGAGTGCCGCATTGGCGGCGCCGATCTCAACCCCTATCTCGCTTTCGCCGCGCTGATCGCTGCCGGTCTTGCCGGCATTGAGGAGAAACTGGAACTTGAAAAGCCTTATGTGGGTGACGCCTATCAAGGCAAGGCGCTACGCGAGGTGCCTAAGACCTTGCGCGAGGCGACAGAATTGATGCGAAATTCGAAAATGCTGCGCACCGCCTTCGGCGACGATGTCATCGACCATTATGTGCACACCGCCGCGTGGGAACAGTTCGAGTATGACCGCCGCGTCACCGACTGGGAGTTGCGTCGGGGCTTCGAGCGTTATTGACAGAGGAACCATGTCTGAAACCGTAAAGATCATCACCCCCATTGACGGCTCGGTCTATGCCGAGCGTCCCGTCGCCCGTGATGCGGAAATCGAATCTGCCGTCACGGCGGCGCGCGCTGCGCTCCCTGCCTGGCGTAGCGCACCGGTCGCCGAGCGCGCGCGGTATATGATTGCTTTCCTCGACGCCCTCATTGCCATGAACGATGAGATCGCCGTCGAGCTCGCCTGGCAAATGGGCCGTCCCGTGCGCTATGGCGGTGAGAAGAGCAGCGTGGAAGATCGCGTCCGCGGCATGGTGGCTCTCGCGGAGGAGGCACTGAAGCCCTATTACCCGCCGGAGAAACCCGGCTTCCGCCGCTATATCGCCCGTGAGCCGCTTGGCATCGTGCTGGTCGTCGCGCCGTGGAATTATCCCTACCTCACCTCCGTCAACACCATCGTGCCGGGCCTCATCGCCGGCAACGCCGTCATCCTGAAACATGCGACGCAGACCCTTCTTGTCGGCGAGCGGATCGCCGAGGCCTTCAAGCGCGCGGAACTCCCGAAGGGGGGGCTGTTCAGCAATCTCGTGTTGACACATGCGCAATCCGAGAAGCTGATCGGTTCGGGCCGTGTCGACCATGTCGCCTTCACCGGCTCGGTCGGCGGTGGCCGCGCCATAGAGCGGGCCGTGGCCGGCACGTTTGCTTCGACCGGGCTCGAACTTGGCGGCAAGGATCCAGCTTACGTCCGCGCCGACGCCAAGCTGGATCACGCCATCGAGAATCTAGTCGACGGCTCGTTCTTCAATTCCGGGCAGTCCTGCTGCGGCATCGAGCGCATCTATGTCGATGCGAAAGTGTTCGACGACTTCGTCGACGGCTTTGCCACGCTCACCAAGCAATATGTGGTCGGCAATCCGCTCGATCAGGCGACGATGCTCGGTCCGCTGGTGCGTGGTGCCGCGGCTGATGCCGTACGCGCGCAGATCGACGAAGCCAAGCGCAAGGGCGCCAAGGCACTCATCAATATGCAGGTCGAAGGCGACCGCCCCGGCTCCCCCTATCTCGCGCCCGAAGTGCTGGTGAACGTCAATCACCAGATGGAGGTGATGCGCGAGGAGAGCTTCGGCCCCGTGGTCGGCATCATGAAGGTGCGCGACGACGAGGAGGCGATCACCCTGATGAATGACAGCCCCTATGGGTTGACGGCCTCGATCTGGACGCGCGACATGGACCGCGCCGCCGAGCTTGGCGGCCGCGTCGAGACCGGCACCGTGTTCATGAATCGCTGCGACTATCTCGATCCGCAGCTCGCCTGGACCGGCGTAAAGGACACCGGCCGTGGCGTCTCACTGTCGAAATACGGCTTCGATTCGCTCACCCAGCCGAAGAGTTTTCACCTCCGCGAAGTCTGATTTTTCTACATTGGATCAAGGACATGACCGTACCGACCGCCAACTGGAGCTATCCGACCGCCATCCGCTTCGGCCCCGGCCGCATCAAGGAGCTGGCCGAGGCCTGCAAGAGCGCCGGCATCAATCGCCCGCTCCTCGTCACCGACGCCGGCCTCGCCAAGCTGCCGATCACGCAACAGACACTCGACCTGATCAAGGCGGCGGGCATGAAGGTGGCGATGTTCGCCGACGTGCAGCCGAATCCGGTCGACGCTAATGTCGATGCGGGCATCGCCGTCTACCGCGACGGCAAGCATGACGGCGTGATTGCCTTTGGCGGCGGCTCGGGCCTCGACACCGGCAAGGTCATCGCCTTCATGGCCGGGCAGACGCGGCCGCTGTGGGATTTCGAAGACATTGGCGATTGGTGGACGCGGGCAGATCCCGACAAGATCGCGCCGGTCGTCGCCGTGCCGACCACCGCGGGCACCGGCTCGGAAGTCGGTCGCGCCGGCGTCATCACTCAGGAATCGACGCAGACCAAGAAGGTCATCTTCCATCCCAAGATGATGCCCAAAGTGGTGATCTGCGATCCCGAATTGACCGTCGGCATGCCGCCCGCCATCACCGCGGGCACCGGCATGGACGCGCTGGCGCATTGTCTCGAAGCTTATTGCGCCCCGAGCTACCACCCCATCGCTGAAGGCATCGCGGTCGAGGGCATGCGTCTCGTCTTCGCCTATCTGCCCAAAGCCGTGGCCAATGGAAACGATCTCGAGGCGCGCGCCCATATGATGAGCGCGGCGGCGATGGGGGCGGCTTCTTTCCAGAAGGGTCTCGGCGCCATCCACGCGCTGTCGCATCCGGTGGGCGCGCTCTATCACACGCATCACGGCATGACGAATGGCGTGTTCATGCCCTATGTGCTCGTCTTCAATCGCCAGGCGATCGAACCGAAGATCGAGCGATTGGCGGGCTTCCTTGAAATTCCGGGCGGCTTCGACGGCTTCCTCAAGGCGGTACTCGACCTGCGCAAAAAGATCGGCGTGCCGCACGACCTCACCGGCCTCAAGGTCGATGGCGGCAAGGTCGAAACCATCGTCGAGATGGCGGTGGTCGATCCGACGGCGGGCGGCAATCCGGTGCCTGTGACCAAGGATGGTGCGCGCAAGCTATTCGAGGCAGCGTTGAAAGGCGACGTCGCCGCCGCGGCATAGGCTTAGCGGCTTTTGCCTTTATAGGCGCGGGTACCGGACTTGCCGCCCTTGGAACGCGGTCGCGTCTTCTGCAAAGTCGCCAGCGGCATTTCCCGGTTATGCGGTCCCATCTCGTCGAGCGACGGTTTGTGCGGACGATTAAAGTTTGCGCTACCGCGCTCCGCGCTACTTGAGCGCATCTGCTCGAGCTCAGCCTGCCGCGCCAGTGGATCGTCGGCGATGGCGAGCTCCATCTGCCGCAGACGCTTGACTTCGTCGCGCAATCGCGCCGCCTCCTCGAATTCGAGATCGGCCGCTGCCGCGCGCATGCGCTTCTCCATGTCGGCGAGTACGCTCTCGATATTATGCCCAATCAGCGCCTGATCGCCTTCCGCGAAGCCAGCGCCGGCATCGACCAGCACGTGATCGCGCTCATAGACGCTGGCAAGGATATCGCTGATGTTTTTCTTCACGCTTTCCGGGGTGATGCCGTTCGCCTCGTTCCACGCCACCTGTTTCTCGCGGCGGCGATTGGTCTCGGCCATGGCGCGTTCCATCGAGCCGGTGACGTGGTCGGCATAGAGGATCACCTTGCCGTCGACATTGCGGGCGGCGCGGCCGATGGTCTGGATCAGCGAGGTCTCCGACCGCAAAAAGCCTTCCTTGTCGGCGTCGAGAATGGCCACCAACGCGCATTCGGGGATATCGAGGCCCTCGCGCAGCAGGTTGATGCCAACCAGAACGTCGAAAGCGCCGAGCCGTAGGTCACGGATGATCTCGATGCGCTCCAAGGTATCGACGTCGGAATGCATATAGCGGACGCGGATGCCCTGCTCGTGCATGTATTCGGTCAGGTCCTCGGCCATGCGTTTGGTCAGCGTGGTGACCAATACGCGATAGCCTTGCGCCACCACTTTGCGCGTTTCGTCGATCAGATCGTCGACCTGTGTCGAGGCGGGGCGTACCTCGACTGGCGGATCGACCAGGCCGGTGGGGCGGATCACCTGCTCGGCGAACACGCCGCCGGTCTGCTCCATCTCCCATGAGCCGGGGGTCGCCGAGACATAGACGGTCTGCGGCCGCATCGCGTCCCATTCCTCGAAGCGAAGCGGACGGTTGTCCATGCAGGAGGGGAGACGGAAGCCGTATTCGGCGAGGGTGGATTTGCGCCGGTAGTCGCCACGGAACATGCCGCCGATCTGCGGCACGGTGACATGGCTCTCGTCCACGAACACCAGCGCGTTGTCGGGCAGATATTCGAACAGGGTGGGCGGCGGCTCACCCGGCCTCCGCCCGGTCAGATAGCGCGAATAATTCTCGATGCCCGCGCAGGAGCCGGTGGCCTCGATCATTTCCAGGTCGAACAGCGTGCGCTGCTCCAGCCGCTGCGCTTCGAGCAACCGGCTGGCGCCATGCAGCTCGTTCAGGCGAAGCTTGAGTTCTTCCTTGATGCCGCGGATCGCCTGCTTCAGCGTCGGCTTCGGCGTGACGTAATGCGAATTGGCATAGATCTTGACGCTCGCGAACTCGTCGGTCTTGGTCCCGGTCAGTGGATCGAACTCGACGATGCTCTCGATCGTGTCGCCGAACAGCGAGATCCGCCAGGCGCGATCCTCCAGATGCGCCGGCCACAGCTCGATCGTATCGCCGCGCACGCGGAACGAGCCGCGCGAGAAATAGGCGTCGTTGCGCCGGTAATGCAACGCCACGAGGTCGGCCATCAGCTGGCGTTGCTCGATCCTGTCGCCGCGCTTGAGGCTGAAGGTCATGGCGGTATAGGTCTCAACCGCGCCGATACCGTAGATGCACGACACCGACGCGACGATGATCACGTCGTCGCGCTCCATCAGCGAGCGCGTGGCGGCGTGACGCATGCGGTCGATCTGCTCGTTGATCGATGAATCCTTCTCGATATAGGTGTCGGTGCGCGGGATATACGCCTCGGGCTGGTAGTAATCGTAATAGGAGACGAAATACTCCACCGCGTTGTCGGGGAAGAAGCTCTTGAACTCGCCATAGAGCTGCGCCGCCAGAGTCTTGTTGGGCGCGAGCACGAGCGCGGGGCGTTGCGTCGCCTCGATCACCTTGGCCATGGTGAAGGTCTTGCCCGAGCCGGTGACGCCGAGCAGCACCTGATCGCGTTCCTTGGCGTTGGCCTGGTTCACCAGTTCGGCGATGGCCGTCGGCTGGTCTCCCTTCGGCTCCAGCTCGGACTGGATACCGAGAGCCACGCCGCCTTCCGACTTGTCGGGCCGGGGCGGGCGGTGCGGCACGAAGTCCGGCGCGCCGGTGCCGGAGACCAGCGGATGCTCCTGCATCAGGGGCTGGGGCGCCTCGCCAAAGCCGGGTGGCCGTCGGTCGGCGCCGGCCGGCATGCCGCTCTGCGGCAAGCCGGCGTCCTCGCCCGTGACGGCGCGCGGCTCGGCACGTGAGCCGAAGGTCCTGGCAATACGATGGGGCATGCACCGAATATGGCGGCGCGGCGGGGACTTGGCTAGTGCCGGGAGCGCCGACCCGGCCAGATCCTAACGTCTCAGAGGCGGTAAAAGATCGCGCTGATCGTGAAGGCGACCACGCAAGCCGCCGCGGCAAAGCCAAAGTTGAGCTTCAGGTTACGGTTTCCGCTAGAGCAGGGCGCTTCCGGCGCAAGGTGAAGCTAGTATGGAAATGATCAAAATCGTCGATCAGATACCGCTCTGGGTGGCGCTCGTTGCCGTCACCGGGGTTGCGATCCTCTATAGCGTCGGCCTCATGCTACTGACGCGGTATATCTATGGCCGGGACCGCCTGAGCCTTAACAATGAGGTCGCCGGGTTCAAATTCGCGGTAATCGGCGTGTTCTACGGGCTGCTGTTGGCCTTTGTGGTTATCGCTGTTTGGGAAGAATTCCAGAGCACCGTAACCGCGGTGCGCAATGAGGCCAAGGCCGTCGTCGATCTGCATGAGATTGCCCGCGCCTTGCCAGAGGAGGACGGAAAGAAAATCCACGAGCGTCTTTTGGCCTACGTAGACGGTGTCCTAACAAAGGAATGGCCGGCGATGGCCCTAGGCGAGCACAGCAAAGAGGTGTCTGAAGCGCTGGCCCAGCTCAGCAGGACGGTATTCGAAGTACATCCTCAAGATCAGCGGGAATTGGCTCTCTATCAGGACACACTCAGACTGTTGGCCTTGATCGCCGACAACCGGACAGAACGCCTGGACAACGCTAATGGGTCGGTGCCGGGAATCCTCTGGTTTGTCCTCATTATCGGCGGGATCGTGACGCTGGCCTATCCGGCCTTCTTCGCTTCTACGAGCATCGGCGCGCAGACATTGATGACGGCGGCACTCGCCGGCTTGGTCGCGCTTGCGCTCCTGATTGCGCTCATGTTCGACTTTCCTTTCACCGGGGACGTACGGATGTCCACCCACCCGTTCGAAGAGGCGAAACTTAAGATGGACACGCCAGTTCCTTGACCGACTCCGAGCGCGGGAAGGCCGCTCGCCAAAATGCCACTTTCTCTTGCGATCAATGTTTGGACAAAAAACTTATCGCGGGGACAACAAGACTGAATTAGGAAATGTCATGCAGGCACGTCCGCAGAGAGCGGACAGTGCGCAGCAGTTCAGGATCGGAGCAGAGCCATGGCAACGAAAAAGAGTGGGAAGAAGCGCACAACGAGTAAAAAAACATCCGCCCGCAAGAGCATGAAACGTGCGGGTGCCAAAAAGGCGGCGCCAAAGCGTAAGGCTGGGGCCCGCAAGACGACGAAGAAGCGAGTGAGTGCTCGCAAAGCTACCGCCAAAAAGACAAGCGCGAAGAAGGCCACGGCGCGCAAAGCCGCTAAGAAACCGGCCCGGAAGACAGCAGTCCGTAAAAAGGCCGCTCCCAAGCGTAAAGTAGCGAAGGCGCCTGCGCCTAGACCCGCTGCTGCCCCGATGAAGCCGGCGATGCCCGCTGCTCCGGCTCCAGCCCGCCCCATGACGCCACTAGCCGACAGCGGTTTCGCGACGCCACGTCCCCCCTTGGCGGGTGGGTTCTCACCGAGCATGCCGAGTGGCGCGCCGCGACAAGCGACGCCGGACCAAGCGCCGCGTCAGCCCTATCGTCCATCTTGGGCGAGGGACGACGACGACGTCTAGGAATAATGCCTATTTGAGTAGAGAGGGCCGGTGGCAGCGCCGGCCCTTCTTGTACCGAAAGACCTCCCAGCTCACGTCCGACACACAATAGAGGCATCCATGACGGCCGCCGCGCCAATCATCAATCCGGGACTTTGGCCCTATGTCTTACCGGTCCTGCTGCTTGTCTGTTCGAACCTGTTCATGACCTTCGCCTGGTACGGCCATCTCAAGTTCAAAAGCGTTCCGTTGATCACTGTGATTCTGGTGAGTTGGGGCATTGCCTTCATCGAGTATTGTTTCGCTGTGCCCGCCAACCGGCTCGGAAGTGCGGTCTATTCGCCGGCCGAACTCAAAACCATCCAAGAGGTCATTACGCTTGCCGTCTTCGCGGGCTTCACGGCCTTCTATTTCAATGCGCCGCTTACCTGGACCCAGGGCGCGGGTTTCGTCCTGATCGCGTCCGGCGCGATGCTGGTCTTCCGCGGCTAGGGATGAGGTGCTCGTTAAACGCTGGAGGTGTCGAGTGCATGTTCAACCCTCCCGCTCTGTTGACGTGCGGACTGTAATCGGTTTGGGTGAAAAAGCGGGCCGTCCGCTTATGGGATGGACCGAAACGGGGGTCTCGGCGGTTTAAAATTTGGTGCTGAAGGGAGGTGGATTCATGAGTCCATTGATGCGGTTGGTGCTTGGGATTGCCGCCCTTTTGGCGATCTTGGCGGCCGTTTCTATCGCGCTTCCGGGCCACGTGTCGGTCTCGCGGTCGGTGGTCATTAATGCACCGGAATCCGCCGTCTACCCCTATCTCAATACCATGCGCAATTTCAGCGATTGGGCGCCTTGGCGCATCCGCGATCCCAATCTGCAGATGACCTTTTCCGGTCCCGCTCAGGGCAAGGGCGCGCATGTCGATTGGGTGAGCGGGTCGGGATCGATCGGCACGGGCAGCATGGAGATCGTCGACGGCGATCCCAACCGCAGCATTGATCTCGCCGTCAATTTCAACGGCGTGGAAGGCACGAGCGCCTATACGCTTGTACCATCAGGCTCGGGCAGCAAGCTCAGTTGGAGCTTCAGCTACGATACGGGGATAAACCCGCTCAAGCGTTGGCGAGGGGTTATGCTCGATAATCTGATCGGTCCGGATTACAGCGCCGGGCTCAATAAACTGAAGGCGAATATCGAAGAAACGCGGCGTCCGATGGCGCCGGCAACCGCGCCAGGCGCCACATTACCCGGCCAGCTACCGGCGCATGGTCAAACCGAGACGACTGTACCCCTGGCACCGGCTCCTACTGCTCAGCCAGCGCCTCAGGCTGCACCCGCGCAACAAACCGCGCCAGCCGAACCCGCGCCGCCGGCTCCCGAGCCTCGGCCACAGCGCCAACAACGCTAGACGGTTTAGAGTTTCTGCTCGCCGGCCGGTGCCGATGTCTCCGGCAACTCATCCGGTGTCGCCTGAATGATGAGATGTTGCGAGCCGGCGATGCAAGGATCGAGCGGCCAGCAGGTCACGAGCGAAACCTCAGAATCGCCGAGTTCGGGATCGGGATCCTGAAGATGGGGATCGACCACCCGGCGTCCGGTCACGCGGTAGATATGAGAGGATCCGTCGGCGGCCGTGACAGTGATGCGATCGCCAACCGCCACGTCACGAAGATCTTTGTCCGATTTACCGAGTTCGGTGCCGGGCAGGGGGCCTAACCAGGGTTGCCCCTGCTCATCGGGCCCCAAGATCATCGCGGCACTCAAACCGAGCCGCGGTACCTTGGCGTTCGGCACGAAAGTGGGATCTTCCCATGGCCAAGCCGCCTGTTCGGTTTGGCCCGAAAGAACCTTGTTCCATGCGCTCTGATGCAGCAACTGGCCGAGGCCGGTCCGTTCCATCAACGGGAAGCTGTCGCCCACTTGGGCGAGCCCGGCCAGGACTGCGACTGCAGCCACAGCACCAATCACGGCCGTTCGCTTGCGCGCGCGGGAAGAAAGGAGGAGGAACTGAACCGACCCCCGTTTCGGCATCAGATCCTCCTCCAAATCCGCCGCGGGGAGGCATGGTCGCGGCGGTGGCAACGCCGGGTATACGGCGTCACCGCGCTTAGGAGAGCGAACATGGAGAATTTCGCCGAGAGAATCGGGGTATGGAAAACGGCCAATTGCAGCGGGAAGCGCAGTGCTTGGCGTCGCCTGGACATCGACTCAGTCCCTCGATCTTCGGCGCGAACCGTAAGGCAAGCATGTCAATAGGGCGGTGCTTTAACCGGATTGTGGCCGCCGCGTGGCACCGAAGGGAACTGCGGAGCCGGGGTGCAAGTTAGCCAGACATTTCCCCATCTCCCATACCCAAGGAGCCTGCACTGCCATGACCGCCACCAAGTCGCTAGAAGACCTCTTCGTCAATCTACTCAAGGACATGTACTACGCTGAGAAGCAGATCCTGAAGGCGCTGCCGAAGATGGCCAAGAAGGCCGATTCCACCGAGCTGCGTCAGGCTTTTGAACACCATCTCAAGGAGACCGAAGGTCAGGTGAAGCGCCTGGAAGAGGTCTTCGGTCTCTGCGACCTCAAGCCTGCCGGCAAGACCTGTCCGGCCATCAAAGGCCTTCTCGAGGAAGGCGAGGAGGCCATGAAGAGCGCCAAGGATCCCGATGTGCTCGATGCTGGCATGATCGCTGATGCCCAAGCCGTCGAGCATTACGAGATCGCCCGTTACGGGACGATGATCGCTTGGGCAAAACAGCTCGGTATGACCGATGCGGCGTCTCTCCTCCAAGAAAATCTCGATCAGGAATATGGTGCCGACCGTCTCCTGACCGATCTGGCCGAAGGACGGCTGAACCGCGAGGCAGCCTAGCGGTTCCCAACACGCATTGCCGTCACATTGAGCAGCCGCGGGCCGAACGCCGCGGTTTGCATCATTTGCACCAGGAGGCTTGCGGGCTGATCGCGCCCATGCTTTAGGGTGCACGCGCGTTCGTCCGCTCGCTCGCTTTAATCCTCTCAGGAGTTTCTCATGGGTCTCGTCGCCCGCACGCTCGAACGGGTCAAGCCTTCGCCGACCATGGCCATAACCGCCAAGGCGCGCGAGCTGAAGGCGGCCGGCTTCGACGTGATCGGCCTTGGCGCCGGCGAGCCCGACTTCGATACTCCCGACAACATCAAGCAGGCGGCGATCAAGGCCATCGAGCGGGGCGAAACCAAATATACCGCGGTCGACGGCATTCCCGAGCTCAAGCGCGCCATCGCCGACAAGTTCAAGCGCGAGAACGGGCTAGCCTACAAGCCGTCGGAAATCACCGTTGGTTCGGGCGGCAAGCAAGTGCTGTACAACGCGCTGCTGGCCACGCTCGATCCGGGCGATGAGGTGATCATCCCGTCCCCTTATTGGGTGAGCTATCCCGATATTGTGCTGCTCGCCGGTGCCGAGCCGGTGATTGTCGACACCACGGCGGAGGACGGCTTCAAGCTCAAGCCCGAGGTTCTAGCTAAGGCCATCACCCCACGCACCAAATGGTTCATCTTCAACTCGCCGTCCAATCCGACCGGCGCCGCCTATACGCGCGACGAGATCAAGGCGCTTACCGACGTGCTTGTGAAGCATGAGCGCGTGTGGGTCCTGTCGGACGACATCTACGAGCATCTCGTCTATGACGGTTTCAAGTTCACCACCCCTGCCGCCATCGAGCCCAAGCTCAAAGACCGCACGCTGACCTTGAATGGCGTGTCCAAGGCCTTTTCCATGACCGGCTGGCGCATTGGCTATGGCGGCGGGCCCGAGCCGCTCATCAAGGCCATCGCCACCCTGCAATCGCAATCGACTTCGAACCCGTGCTCGATCAGCCAATGGGCGTCGGTCGAGGCGCTGGAAGGTCCGCAGGATTTTCTCAAGGATTGGGTGAAGGCGTTCCAGGAGCGCCGCGACCTCGTGGTGTCCATGCTGAATCAGGCCAAGGGCGTCGAATGCCACAAGCCGGAAGGCGCCTTCTATGTCTACCCGTCATGCGCCGGCACCATCGGTAAGACCACGCGCGAGGGCAAGACCATCGGCAACGACGAGGACTTCGCCACGGCGCTGCTGGAAGAGGAAGGTGTGGCCGTAGTGCACGGCGCGGCCTTCGGACTCTCGCCATTCTTCCGCATCTCCTATGCGACCGGCATCGAGGCGCTGGAAGAAGCCTGCCGCCGCATTCAGCGTTTTTGCGCTAATCTCACCTGATCGATAGGCATCGCTCACGCGCAGCGGAGGCGGACATGGACGTCAAGTTCAGCAAGCTCAGCACCGGCAATCAGATCGAGGGCAAAATTATGGAGATCCGCAAGGGCGCGGTAACCGCCATCGTCTATGTGCAGATCGCCGGCGACACCATGATACAGGCGAGTGTCACCATCGCCACGCTTGAGAGCCTCGGCCTTTACGAAGGCAAGTCGGTGGCGCTTATCATCAATCCGACGGATATCATCATCGGTTGCGAATAGCAGCCTTCGGGCGTTGTTCAGCCATGACGCTGGCCTTTACCCATTGTGCGCTGCATGTGCGCGATCTTGACGAGTCGATCGCTTTCTACAGCCGCTATTGCGGGCTCGAGATCGTCAAGGCGCATGGCGAGGGCGAGGGGCGTGTTGTGTGGCTCGCCACGCCCGGTGAGGCGCGCAACTTCGTTCTGGTGCTGCTCGGCGGTGGGCCTGAGCGCATGCAGGACAAGGACGACATGACCCATTACGGCTTCGGCGTTCCTGCCCGCGAGGATATCGACAGGATCGCCGCCCGCGCCAAGGAAGAGGGGCGCCTGCACTGGGAACCGCGCGACTACGCGCCGCCCACCGGCTATCTCTGCGGCGTGCGCGATCCGACCGGATATGTTGTAGAATTTTCTCACGGCCAGCCGCTCGGCCCGCATCGCCAGGACTAGGGGTACGACGTCGATGGAATATCAGGAGCTTCTCGATGTCGCCGGCAAATTCGCCACCGCCATCCTGCTTGGCGCCCTGGTCGGCATCGAGCGCGAGAAACGCAAAGAGGAAGAGGATGACGAAGCAAGCGATACCGCCGGTTTGCGAACTTTTAGCCTGCTTGCTCTGTTCGGGGCTGCAACCGGCTGGCTGGCGCACGAGACCGCTTCTTTTTGGATCCCGGCCGCGGGTCTCGCCATCGTCGGTGTCTTCGTAGTTGCTGGTTATATCGTTTCGGCGCGGTCCAATCCGACAGCGACCGGCCTTACCACCGAACTCGCAGCCGTCGTCGTATTTCTCCTGGGGGCGATGGTTACGCTTGGCTATGCCGTACTGGCGGTGGGTCTCGGTGTCGTGACCGCCGCGGTCCTCGCCTACAAGGTCCCGTTACACGGATTCGTCGCCAAGCTCGGCTGGGACGACGTCTATGCCGGCTTGCGGCTATTAATCGCGACCTTCATCGCCCTGCCGCTCCTGCCTAATGAGCCGATCGATCCGTGGGGCGCGCTCAATCCCTACACGCTCTGGCTACTCGTGATCCTGATCTCGAGCCTGTCATTGGTCGGCTACGTGCTGACGCGATTGCTGGGTCCGGCGCAGGGCATTGCCCTCACCGGATTGACCGGTGGGCTCGTGTCATCGACGGCCGTCACCCTGTCATTCGCCAAGGATGCCAAGGAAAATCCCAAAAATAACAAAGCTTTGAGCTCCGGTATCCTGCTCGCCTGGGCCGTCATGTTCGTGCGTGTCATCGTATTGGTCGCCGTCGTCAACCGCACGCTGCTTCCTTATGTGGTCGCGCCATTCGGGCTTATGGCGGCGGCAGCCGGCGCGTTCGCGGCGTGGCAGTATTTTCACAGTGCCAAGAAAGGCGTGGCCAAAGGCACTCTGAATGTCCGGAACCCGTTCAGCCTCACCGCGGCGGCGAAATTCGGCGTGCTCTTTGCTGTCGTCCTGCTCGCCGTCAAGATCGTGCAAGAACACTTTCCGCCGAGTGGACTCTACGCTGTTGCCGCTCTGGCCGGGCTGACCGATGTCGATGCCATAACGCTCTCGATGGCGGAATTCGCCAGGAGCGGAGAGGCGAGTATCGCCGTAATTGCCATCGTCATCGCGGCGATCGCCAATACGCTGGTGAAATGCGCCATGGCCTTCGTGATTGCCGGTCCGGCATTCGGCAAGATGCTGCTCGCCCCTACGGTCGTGACCCTTGCCGCCGGACTCGCCGTTGCATTTTTGCTCTGAACGATCAGCGTCCTAGAACTTGCTGTAGGTGATGCAGCAGCAATCCTTCAGCCCGTCGGCGCGCGGCCTGCACACCTGCTTCTCTTCCATGCTGGCGCAGGGTTGCGGCAGGGCATCAAGCGCCAGCCCATTCTTGCATCGCGCGGTATAGGGCACGCAATTGCCACCCAAGAGTTCGGTGTTCGGCGGGCAGCTTTGGGCTGTGGCGCCTGGCGGCCGGCTAGGCGGCTGATTGGTGGTGGCGCCCCAACTGCCGTCGGGGGAGGGAGGGGTCGAAGGGCCAGGTGTCTGTCCGGTGGAATCCTTGGTTGGGCCCACGATCGATGGATTTTTGTGTCTGTCTATAGAACCGGGGACATATTTGCAGGTGTATGATCCGTCGAATTGCCCGCAGACGAACTTCGCATCGATCAAGAGCGGATTTGACGGAATGGCATGTGTGGTCATGGACGCGCCGTGGCCGTGTTGCGGCAGGGCAATCAGGCAAACCGCAATGAAGGCAACGGTAAAAAACCAACGCATCAAGGGCTCCGGTCAGCGCGGGCCGCACCATACCTGAAGAAAATGCGGATCAGAACCACCGCAATTATCCGATTCGCAGCCCTTGCCAGACGGCCCGCCTCTTGACACCATAGCGTCACTAAGGCTTGCGCGGGTGGGTGCGTCAGGAGCCTTCTCGCGCGGCACATAACCGCCAAGGGAGGAGACCATGGGCCAAGCGCAGGGCCAACCAGCTCGCAGCGCCCGCTGCATCGCACTGGTTGGCCCCTATCTCAGCGGAAAAACCACGTTACTAGAGGCCATTCTCGCCCGCACGGGTGCCATCACCCGCCAGGGCTCCGTGGCCGGCCAGAATAGTGTGGGCGATGCCTCGGAAGAGGCCCGCCATCACGGCATGAGTGTCGAGCTGAACGTCGCCACCGTCGATTTCCTCGGCGACAGCTTCACCTTCCTCGACGCCCCAGGCTCCATCGAATTTCAGGCCGACGCCGCCAACATTCTCTCCGCCTGTGATGCCGTTATCGTTGTCTGCGAGCCTGACGAAAAGAAAGTCCCCGCGCTCCAGCTCATCCTCAAGCAACTCGAGGATCGGGACATCCCGCATTTTCTGTTCATCAACAAGGTCGACAAGGCCGAGGCCCGCGTGCGCGATATCGTGCCGATGTTGCAGCCCGCCTCGTCCAGACCTCTGGTGCTGCGCCACCTGCCCATATGGGAGAACGACATCGTTACCGGCTTCATCGACCTCGCGCTGGAACGCGCTTACGTCTATCGCGAGCATGCGCCGAGCGAGGTGGTGGAAATTCCCGCCGCGCTCGCCGAGCCGGAGAAGGAAGCGCGTTTCTCCATGCTGGAAAAGCTCGCCGACTATGATGACGAGCTGATGGAGCAGCTTCTCGAAGACGTGCCGCCGCCGCGGGATAAAATCTTCGACGATCTGTCCAAGGAGCTGCGCGATGGCGTGATCTGTCCGGTGCTGCTCGGCTCGGCGGAGAACGGTCACGGCATTTTCCGTCTGCTCAAGGCGCTACGCCACGAGGCGCCGTTCGTACAAGCCACGGCCGAACGGCTCGGTGTCGCCGGCGCTCCCTCCTGCGCCTATGTGATGAAGACGTTTCACACCGCCCATGGCGGCAAGCTGTCGCTCGCCCGTGTGCTGGCCGGATCCTTCGCCGACGGCGCCACCGTTTATGGAGGGGCGGACGAGCAACGCATCGCCGGCATTTTCAATCTGATGGGTCAGGAACCCGTCAAGCGCGGCGAGGCCAAGCCAGGCGACACGGTCGCTTTCGGCCGCCTCGACAGCGTCAAGACCGGGGACACGCTGTCGACCGAGAAAGGCAAGGTAGCGAAGGTCGAGGCTGCGACCTTGGCAACGCCTGTATTTGGTCTGGCGATCGCCGCCAAGGAGAAGAAGGATGAGGTCAAGCTGACCGCCGCCCTCGCCAAGATCATCGAGGAAGATCCCTCGATCTCTCTCACCCACAGCCAGGACATGGGCGAGATGGTGTTGTGGGGGCAGGGCGAGATGCATTTACGAGTGGCGCTCGAGAAGCTGGTGCGCAAATACGGCATCGACGCTTCCACGCGTCCGCGCCAGATTCCCTACAAGGAGACCATCCGCAAATCGACCGAAGTGCGCGGGCGCCACAAGAAGCAATCGGGCGGCCACGGCCAGTTCGGCGACGTGGTGGTGACCATCGCGCCGCTTCCGCGCGGCACCGGCTTCCAGTTTTCCGACAAGATCACCGGCGGCGTGGTGCCCAAGAACTACATTCCTTCGGTCGAAATTGGCGTGCGCGATTTCCTATCAACGGGACCGCTGGGGTTTAATGTGGTCGACGTATCGGTGTGCCTGATCGACGGCTCCTATCACTCGGTCGATTCATCCGACATGGCGTTCCGCCAGGCGGGACGCATCGCCATGAGCGAGGGTATGCCGCAATGCTCGCCGGTGTTGCTCGAGCCGGTCATGGCGGTAGATATCGCCGTGCCGTCCGAGGCTACGGCCAAAATCAACTCCATCGTCTCGTCACATCGGGGCCAGATTCTCGGCTTCGACGCACGGCCGGGCTGGTCTGGCTGGGACGTGGTGCAGGCCCATATCCCGGAGGCCGAGATCCAGATGCTCATCGTCGAAGTGCGATCGGCGACGGCGGGCGTCGGCACATTCAACGCCAAGTTCGATCATCTCGCCGAACTGACCGGCAAGGTGGCTGACCAGGTCCTGGCCCATCGCGGCGCCAAGGCCGCCTGACGGCTCGCTGCGCTCGCGCCTCAGGATGACGGTTTGTTTTCCGGTGCGCGGTTGCCGCGCGTGATCTTGCGCAGCAGCCGTATCGTCAGCCAGAAGAACGCGACGATGAGCAGAATGGCGGCGAGCGGTGCGGCCAGAGCGAGCAACGATACAATGAGAGAGCCGCCGGACTCTGCGGTGGCGATCACTGGGTTGCCGAGCGTGCCGGTGAATATTGTGGACTTCGCCCGCAACAGAGCGGTCATGCTCTGTGTAGCGCCGGCGATGCCGCCGCCGGCGATGATCGCTGTCGCCCATTTCACCAGCGGCGGCAGGTCGGTGATGACCGCCGCCGTTACTACCGTGCCGGCGATGAAGGCGGCAGGCATGGCGATCGTGTCGAGTAGATTGTCGACGCCCGGTATGTAGTAAGCGAGGATTTCGACGATCGCCGCCACGCCGAGCAGGACAAGCGCGCCAGGCGTTGACAGCCATGCGAAATTCTCGCCAACGGGGAGGTATCCGGCATAGGAAGCGGCGCTGACCACGAGCAGCGGCAGGAACACACGCAAGCCGGTGGCCGCGGCAAGCCCGATGCCGAGTGCGATGGAGATGGCAAGATCGAGTTCAGACATCGTTGGCGTAACCCCGGCCTTTACCCGCCGTCGATCTGCCGCCCCATGATGGCAATCGCCTGCTGATACACGCCGGCGGCGTTCCAGCCCTGGATAGCTTGGAAATTCGGCTGGCCCGGCTGGTAGCCTGCGCCCGGCACCCAGCCATGGCCGCGGAGGAAATTCGCCGTCGAGGCGAGCGCATCGGCGCGTGTGTTGAGATTGATGGTGCCGTCGCCGTCTCCGTCGACGCCATAGTTCAGGATGCTACGCGGCAGGAACTGCGTTTGCCCGACTTCGCCATGCATGGCGCCCCGCGTGGTGGGGCTGAGCACGCCGCGATCGATGAGCTGAAGTGCGGCGTAGAGCTGTGTGGTGAAAAATTCCGGACGGCGGCAGTCATAGGCAAGCGTGGCAATGGCCGACAGCACGTTCTGATTGCCCATGTAGTTGCCGAAGGCGGTCTCCATGCCCCAGATGGCGAGGAGCGGCCCTGGCGGCACGCCGTAGCGTTGTTCCAGCGCAGCGAACATCTTGGCGTTTTGTTTCTTCAGCGCCCGCCCGCGAGAGACGATAGCCGCTGAGCCGCGCTTGGCCATGAATTGTTGCAATGAGAGCTTGAAGCCCTTCTGCCCGCGGTCGGCCTTAATGGTGCCGACCGAATAGTTCGTGCCCATCAGAGCGGCGACGCCCTGCGATCCGATGCCGTTGGCCTGGGCCTCCTGCGCGAATGTCCGCTTCCAGTTCTGGAAACCGGCAGAGTTGTTGCCGCAAGGCGCGGCTTTCACTGCACCGGACGCCAATCCCGCAAACATGACGGCCAAAAGAACAGCCGTGCCGCTTCGCCTGTTCAGCATCGAGGCCTTCCGCGCTTCTCGTCCCGCGCCCAAGAAGCGCCGAACCGCCGTCGTCGATTCTTCTATGGTAATCTGCCCAGGTGGGCAGTTCTACTGTCGTTTCTTGGGCCGGTTGCAAAGACAGGACGATTTGCCGCCCGCGTCTTTGTGCAGGGCAGCATGCCCGAGTCTTGCCCCGGCGCGTCCGGCCCGCTAACGATTGTGCCGCATTTTCGTTGCTGTCCGTCAGCTCATCCCGGGGGTGTTCCCATGACTGTTTTTGCGCCGCTTGTAATTCCTGACACGCTCGCCGCCGGCCCCGGTCCGGGGAATACCGACCCACGCGTGCTCGAGCGTTTCGCCAGTTCGGGCGTCGCCGACCACATGCAGAAGGACGTTCTGCGCGGCATGATGGAGGCGAAGCAGATGCTGCGCGAGCTGTGGGGGACTAAGAATGTCTATACCTACGGCGTCGCCGGCACGGGCTTCTCGGGCCTCGATTGCGTGCTGTCGCTGGTCCTGCCGGGCGACAAGGTGGTGTGCTTCCCGAACGGCACCTTTTCCGGCATCGACACATTGACCATCCGCATGAAGGCGGCGACCGCGGAAGAATTGGCCGCCGACTCGCTCAACCCGAAGGCGGCCAGCGTCACCGTGATCGATACGCCGCACGGCCAGTCCGTAACCGCCGACACCATCGACAAGGCGCTCGCCGCGCACAAGCCCATGTGGGCGTTCATGGCCCATTGGGAGACTGGCTCCGGCCGCATCAACGACCTCAAGGCGTTCTCTGATGCCTGCGTCAAACACGGCGTGATGGGCATTTGCGATGCCGTGTCGAGTCTCGGCGTCGCCGATTTCAGCATCGACGACTATCCGGGCGTCGTCGCCTGGGCGTCATGTCCGCAGAAGGGCGTGCTGTCGCTGCCGTTGACTTATGCGCCGGTGAGCTTCACCGACAAGGCCATCGACATGGTGAAGAAGCGCGGCTGCCGCACCTATGTGCATCACCCGATCCTCGACGCGCGCCATTGGGGCATCGTCGACGGCAAGGACGTCGACACGCCGGGCTACCACCAGACGCATTCCTGCTACGCGGTGGCCGCGTTCCACGAAGCGCTGCGCATCATTCTCGGCTATGGCCGCCGCCGCAAGGCGTCCGACTACGCCTATCACGAGAAGGCGCTGCGCCAGGCGGTCGAGGCCATGGGCTGTGACGTCACCTCGAACATGACGAGCCTCGTCGTGCTCAACCTGCCGGGCAAGCTCAAGGGCAAGGAGAAGGAGTTGGTGCAGGGCGCCCGCGCGCAAGGCTTCGGCATCTGGCCGACGCTGAGCGAGCCGGTGCAAGTGCGCATCGGCATCCTCAATCAGCTCTCGCCGGAGCAGATCAGCGAGATCGTCAGCCGCTTCGCCGACGCCATGCTCGCCATGGGCGCGGAGTTCGACAAGCAGAAGGTGATGAACGGGCTGAAGTCCTACTACGCCAAAGCGGCTTAGCGTCAGCCTTTGGGCTTCTGTAGATCGCGCAGCGCGTCGGCCATCAGCCAGCTCAGTTGCTGCGCCTGGATGCCGAAGGTCTGCATCTGCGTCTGGGCGTAGCGGCTCTGCAAGGTCACGACTTCCGGCATGTCCTTGGCCTTGGCCAGATCGGACGCGAGCGCGAAGGAGCGCTCGGCATTGTCCTTGGCAAAGGCGATGGCCTTGTCCTGCACGGCCTTGAAGGCGCCGAGTTCCGCGCCGGCCGGCGTCTGCGTCCAGGTCCCAAGAGCCTGGGTCATGAAATCCATGAACTGACCATAGGCGGCGCGCGCCTGCTCGACATTCTTCTCAGCCAGGTCGCGCAGCTCAGGCGGTATCTCGAATGAAGGTTTTTCGGCCATTGGGGTCCCCTCTCAACGCCACGGGCGGGTGTGCAATTCTTCCCCAGCCTAGCATTTTTTAGCCCGCCGGGGACTCGTTCAGCCGCCCCGAACCAGCTACACTCGCGGACAAATTTGGGCCGTTTTCCCTGTCGATTATAGGTTCGGGACTGAAATGGTGCCAATTCGGGGGCAGGCCATGAGGCGAAAAACCGCGCTGGGGCTCATTTTAGCGGCCTCCTTTGGGCTGCCCGCCCTGGCCGCCGAGCCTAATGGCCCGACCGAGCTGATCACGCGCACCGAGGCCGTCCGAATCGCCATCCAGGACAAGCTCGCCGCCCAGCCCGCCAAGAACGAGACCATCCATACCGCACTTGTCGATTATTACGCGGTCCCCGGCCGGAAGCCGCTCTGGATCGGCGATGCCGGTGTAAGCGAGCGGGGCAGTGCGGTGATTGGCGAGATCCGCAAGGCCGGCGATTACGGTCTGCGCGCCGCCGATTACAAGCTGCCTGATGCCGACAGTTTCGACGCCGCTGGTAACGCCTCGGAATGGCTCGCCACCGCCGAGATCAAGATCAGCACCGCCGTGGTCGACTACGCCAACGATGCGCGCGGCGGCCGCATCGATCCGCAACGCCTGAGCAAGAATCTCGATCCGACGCTCGCTCTGCCCAACCCCGGCGAGGTCCTGGAATCGATCGCCATCCGTTCCGACCCCGCCGCCTATCTGCGCAGCTTCCAGCCGGACCATCCCCAATTCGAGGCGCTGCGCCAGAAGCTGATCGAGCTTCGCGGCGGGAGCAAGCCGGTTGAGCCTGAAAAGCCTGAAGTCGTCACCATCCCCGAAGGTCCCGTGCTCAAGCTCGGCCTCAAGCATCCGCAGGTGGCCTTGCTCAGAACCCGGCTCGAGGTTCCCGCGCAAGACGGTGGCGACGAGACGATGTTCGATGAGGATGTTCGCGAAGCGGTGCGGCGCTTCCAGTCCGACCACGGCACGACGCCGGACGGCTTGGTCGGTGCCGGTACGCGGCGCATGCTCAACAACCCCTCGGGGGCCAAGCAGGCGGGCGGCGGCAAAGCCTCAATCGACGCCATTATCGCCAATATGGAACGCTGGCGCTGGCTTCCCCGCGATCTTGGCGAGTTCCATGTGATGGCCAATATCCCCGAGTTCACCTTGCGCGTCGTGGAGGACGACGAGGTCGTCCATACCGCGCGGGTGGTCATCGGCAAGCCCAACACACAAACCGCCGTGTTCTCCGATGAGATGGAAGAGGTCGTCTTCAATCCCTATTGGAACGTGCCGACCTCCATCAAGGCCAACGAGATCGCGCCGTATCTGCGGACAGGTGGTGGGTTTTTCGGCGGCGGCTGGGATACTTCCGTGCTCCGCCGTCACGGCTTGCGCATCCGGGGCTATAACGGCCGCGAGATCGATCCGGACTCCGTCGATTGGAGCCGCGTCGACGTGCGCACCTTGGAACTCTACCAGCCGCCCGGACCCGGCAATGTGCTCGGCGCCATGAAGTTCGTGTTTCCTAACAAGCACGATATCTACATGCACGACACCACGCAGAAACATCTCTTCACCAACGCGGTGCGGTCTGAGAGCCATGGTTGCGTGCGCGTGCAGAATCCGGAGCAGTTCGCCTTTCTCCTGCTCAACCATGACCAAGGCTGGACGAAGGGACATGTCGCCTCGGCCATCAACGGCAGGGACGACAATCACATTGTCCTGCAGAACAAGATCCCGGTGCACATCGTCTATTTCACCGTGAGGGTAAACGAGGACGGCTCGCTCTCGACCTTCCGCGATCTCTACCGTCACGACGCGAGAATTATTGGAGCGTTGAACGGTGCCCCCATGGTGTCCGAGGAGTTCGCGCCGGAGATGGCGGAAACCGAGACGAGGCCGCGTGTGCGCTACCGTCAACGGAACGACTTCGGCAGAGATTTCACCCGGACCATTTTCGGATTCTAACCGCCGCCTTTGGGCATCCGCCCCTCTCCAGCCGGACACCAGCCGATTTCGGTTTGCGAATAGGCCGAATCGCCGTATGTTCCGCCTTTGTTCCATGGCCCTAAGGCGGAGCGGCATATGGCCCATATCGCGGCGGAAACTCTTACGGCTGGCATACCCAGCCCACGCAGACAGCGGCAAAAGTCGGTGGTGCGCTTCTTCGCGCTTGAAGGCGCCATGCGGGTGGTGATCGAAGCCGACAGCGAGGACGACGCCCGCTATCTCTGCCGCGAGATGAGCTGGGACTTCATCTGCCTCTGCGACAGCTGAGCGCACGGGACTAAGCCACAATCATCCTAGGAAAAGTCCGGATGCGGAATCCGCATCGCGGCAGCGATGTGGCATGCCCGTGGCACGCCCTTGAATGACCCTTTCAGGGTCATTTGCCAGCCGATTAATCGTCTCGTTTTTCCCTAGCTTGACCGCAGCGCCCGAAGCGCATCGGCCGGTTTGAGTCGTCGCCGGCCTCTTCCTCCCAAAAACAAAACGGAGCTTATGCGTCATGTTTGGACTGCGTCTTATTGCTTTTGCCTGCGCCCTTCTCGGACTTGCAGCTCTGCTGCTGCCGAATCCTGCATTTGCATTTCCCCAAGCCTTCTCCCAGGCCGCGAAAGCTTCGAAGGTCAAGCATGCGGTCGGCCCGCGGCCCGGGCGTTGGTGCGGCTGGTATATGCGCACGCAGAAGGGTGGTGGACCTGAATTGAACCTCGCCCGCAACTGGAAGAACTGGGGCCGCCCCTCGAATCCGAAGGTCGGCGCCGTGGTGGTCTGGCCGCATCACGTCGGCATGATCACCGGCCGTACCGCTGAGGGCCACTGGGTCGTACGCTCGGGCAACGATGGTGGGCGCGTGCGCGAACGCCCGCGTTCGGTGAAGGGCGCGGTGTTCCGTGTCGGCTAGCCGGAGAACAAGCTACTCGGCGGCCTCGGCCAGCGTGTCGAGGCCGGCGAGGTGCTTCTCGGCGTCAAGCGCCGCCATGCAGCCGAGACCGGCGGCGGTCACCGCCTGGCGGTATACGTCGTCGGTCACGTCGCCGGCGGCAAACACGCCTGGCACGCTGGTCGTGGTCGAGCGCGGCGCGGTGACAATGTATCCGGACGGCGTCATGTCGAGCTGACCCTTGAACAGCTCGCTCTGCGGCTCATGCCCGATGGCGATGAAGATGCCGTCTATCGGCAGCATGACGGTCTCGCCGGTCAGCGTGCTCTTCAGCCGCGCACCGGTGACGGTGAGCGGATCTTCCGTGCCAAGCACTTCCTCCAATTCGTTGTTCCACAGAACGTCGATCTTCGGATTGGCGAACAGGCGCTCCTGCAGGATCTTCTCCGAGCGCAGCACGCCGCGGCGATGCACCAGCAGCACCTGCTCGGTGATATTGGCGAGATAGATCGCCTCCTCGACCGCGGTATTGCCGCCACCGACCACGATCACGCGTCTGCCGCGGAAGAAGAAACCGTCGCAGGTGGCGCAGGCTGATACGCCATGCCCCTGGAATTCTTGTTCCGATGGCAGCCCGAGCCAGCGCGCCTTGGCTCCGGTAGCGATGATGACCGAGTCGGCCGTATATTCGGTGCCGCTGTCCCCCTTCAGCCAGAACGGCTTACGCTTGAGATCGACCGTGACGATATGGTCGGCGACCATCTCGGTGCCGACATGCATCGCTTGTAGGCGCATCTGTTCCATGAGCCAGGGCCCCTGGATCACGTCGGCGAAGCCCGGATAATTTTCGACGTCGGTGGTGATGGTCATCTGGCCGCCGGGCTGGAGCCCATCGATCAGCAGCGGCTTGAGCATGGCGCGCGCGGCATAGATCGCGGCGGTATAGCCGGCCGGACCTGAGCCCAAGATGATCACCTTGGCGTGGCGGGATGCCATGGACATGCCTCATGCGGAAAAGATGCAGACAGGTAAGCACAAGGAGGCCTTGGCGCAACCCGGCCCCGCTTCTGGGCCGATTCAGGCTTAGCTTTCAAGGCTATGCCGTGTCGCGGTCGAGCGCGCGACGAATGGCCGAGGCTACCAGCTCGGTGTCGTTCACCGGCTCGTAGTTCCACGATTCGAGTTTGCCTTCGAAAGGACGCGTGGCGCCGCGCTCGCGCATCAACGCGTGAAAGCGGGCAAGCCGCGTCGAGCGGCCGGGTAGCGATTGCACATAGACCGGCTTGCCGGTGCCTGCTGCTTCCGTGACCATATTGACCGAGTCCTCGGTGACCACGATGGCATCGGCGTGCGCGAGGAAGGCGTGATAGGGATTGTCGCCCGTGCCGTCCCACAGGAAATGCGGCACTTTCGCGATGGCATGCGCGAGCGCGGCGAGCGAAATTTCGTCGGTTCGGCGCGAAGGTGTGACGAGCAACGATCCGCCGGTCTCGCGCGCGAGCCTGGCGAGCATCGCACCGAGCGTTCCGGCAGCTTGCGGTGGGAATCTGAAGGCCTGGCTATCGCCGCCGAGCAGCACGGCGATACGCGGATGGGGCAGGGGGTCGATGCGCGCCGCGAATTCCTTCGCGGCACCGGCAAGTCGTTCGGGCGTCACGCCATGCACCGCGCCGAAGGTGATGATCACGTTGTCTCCGGTCAGATTGTCGTGCACCGGCGCCGCCACCAGGTCGAACAGCTTGACCGGGACTTTCGGATTCTGGATATGCAGGGCGAAGGCGTCCGAGACGCTCTTCACGGCCAGCGCAATCGGCACGCTGCGCCGCCCAATGGAGATGATGAGGCGCGGCCAGGGCGCTGCGAGATGTCCGTCGGAATTGACTGCGCCGAGAAGACGCGCGGGCGGCACCAGAAGCTGCAGGGGCGCCGGCAGCAGGCTCAGGGCGCCTGTGACGCGTACGCGCTTGAGGCTGAAGGGCAGCCCCACCGCTTCGGCAATGGCAAGCCCTTGGGCCTCCATGCCGACCGCACCGTCGGTCAGAATCCAGGTCTGGGCCTCGGCCTCGCTGGAATTTTTGGAACGAGGAACGGTCAATTTCTTTTCGATTCTTAGGGCTGAAGGACGTAAAATTGCGCAACCTTAATACCAGCCGCGACTTCCGCCTTCTAGCGCGCGGCCCTAGTCATCGTCCAGGGAGGACCCATGCGCCGCGCCCGCCTCGATGCCACCGATTGGCGCATCCTGCGCGCGCTCCAGGAGGAGGGCCGCATCACCAATGTCGAGCTCGCCCGCCGTGTCGGCATCTCGGCGCCACCATGCCTGCGCCGCGTGCGGGCCCTGGAAGAGGCGGGCATCATCGATGGCTTCACCGCGTGCCTCAACGACAAAGCGCTTGGCTTCGATGTGACCGCCTTCGCCATGGTCGGGTTGCACAGCCAGGCGGAGGCCGACCTCATCGCCTTCGAGGAGCGGGCCCGCTCCTCTCCCATCGTGCGCGACTGTTTCATGCTGTCGGGCGAAATCGATTTCCTGCTCAAATGCGTCGCGCCGGACCTGACCACGTTTCAGGAATTCATCATTCACGAGCTGACGGCCGCGCCGAACGTGGCGAGCGTGAAGACCTCGCTCGTGATCCGCGCCTCGAAACATGCGCCCGGCGTGCCCATGGAACTGGTGGGCGAAGGTAACGGCGATTCCACCTAGCGTCATGAACGACACGCGCAATCCGGTTCTGGTCGAAATCGTCAGGGGAGATTTGGTCGAGAGCCGTCACGCCGGCGCCGTCGCCATTGCCGACGCGCAAGGGCGCTTGGTACTTGCGCTCGGCGATGTCGAGCGCCCCATCTATCCGCGCTCGGCGATCAAGGCGCTACAGGCGCTGCCTTTGATCGAGAGCGGCGCCGCCGACGCATTCGGGCTCGATGCCGAGGAACTCGCGGTCGCTTGCGCCTCGCATAGCGGCGATACCATCCATGTGGCTGCGGTGCGGCGGCTGCTTGGCAAGGCCGGTCTCGATGAGAGTTATCTCGCCTGCGGGGCGCATTGGCCGGTGAGCGAGACGGCGATGGAGTCGTTGCTGCGCGCCGTCAAACGGCCGCAAGCGATCCACAACAATTGCTCGGGCAAACATGCCGGCATGCTGGCGACCGCAATCCATCTCGGGTTGTCGCCGAAAGGCTATGAACGGGTTGACCACCCCGTGCAGATCGCCATCGCGGCAATCCTGTCGGAACTTTGCGGCATCGAGCTGGACCGGGCGCATGCCGGCATCGACGGCTGCTCGGTGCCGACCTTCGCCCTGCCGCTCAGTGCCTTGGCGCGCGGCTTCGCCCGGTTCGGCACCGGCGAAGAACTGTCGCCATCAAGGGCGAACGCCGCACTGCGGCTCATGCAGGCCTGCTTCGCCGCGCCGGTTCTGGTCGCCGGCGAGGGCCGCTTCGACACCCTGGTCCTACAAGGACTGGCGCCGCAGGCCTTCGTCAAGGGCGGCGCCGAAGGCGTGCATTGCGGCGTTCTGCCGGAACTTGGCCTTGGCTTCGCACTGAAGATCGACGACGGCGCCAAGCGCGCCGATGAGCGGACGGTCGCAGAACTCCTTGCCACCCTCCTGCCCAAAGCTCGCACGGTGCTCGCCGGCCAATTGCAAGGCGAGATACGCAACTGGCGCGGGTTGAAAGTGGGGCGCTTGGCAGCGAGCGCGGAGCTGCAAGAGGCGGCCGCTTCGCTCGCTACGCCACGGCGTCCGTCCGGGAGAGCGGCGCGCTGACGGCGATGTCGATATAGGCGTTGCGGATCGTGTTCTTGGTGAAGCTCACGCCACGCGTATCCTCGCCGATCAGAATGCCGTAGGCCGGCGCGCCGTCGATGACATTGCCGCGCATAATGGCTCCGCCATCGACCACGATACCAATGCCGCTATGCAACAGCGTCTTGCGTAGATACAGGTCGCGGATAACGTTGTCTCTGACCACGACTGAGCTGTTGTCCGGCGCGCCGGAGAGTGAAAGTCCCGTGGCGGCTTGCTCGATCGCATTGTCGATGATTGCCAGATCGCCACATTCCACAATCAAGAGCGCCGTGCCGCCGATCCGGCTGATCCTGCTTCCGGCGATGCGCCCCGAGACGCATTGCAGCGCGACACCGTCCGCGCTGCTCCCCATAAAGTGGCACTTACGGATATCGAGTCCCGATACATTGTCCGCTACGAGCAATGCGCCATCCCTATCGAGCGCCTGCTGATTGCCGTCGAGCACGAGGCCTGAAAGTCCCACATTGTCGGCCGCCTCCACCTTGAAGATCGCTTCGCCGCGCGAACGGAGGATGGTCCGCCCCGGCACGCCTCTGATCCGCGCGCCCGAGCGTAGCGTGAGGCGGCCGGTCGCATAGATCCCGGCGGGAAGGATCAGGTGAATGCCTGACAGTGCCGCCCGGTCGATGGCCGCCTGCAGGGAAGCGGTCTGATCGACTGTGTCGCCGCCCGGCGCGGGGGCTTCGCGGGCGCGCGATAGGACCGGCAGAGCCAGAGCTGCCAAGCCGAAGCCCAAGCTCGCAAGCATCATTTGCCGCCGCGCGATCTCCATCTCACGCATCCTGCCGCAAAGATTCGGAGACCGCGAGCGGAACGGCAGAAAGGGTCTCCCTTGTTCTGGACTCTCTCGCGGGAAGATCGAGAACAAAACGCAGCGTCTCTTGCGCTCCGCGCAGAAGCTCGGCTTCGCTGCAAGCACCGCCATGGGCCGCTCTCTGCGGGATATGAACGAAGACGGCGATGGTGGGCCTGTCCTGCCGCGATGCCCAGGCAAGCGCCCGGTAATACAGAAAATTGCAGAGATAACGTCCGGCCGAGCGCGACACTGCCGCTTCAAGCCCGTGTGCCCGCAAATATGCCGCCAGGGAAGCAGCCGGAAACTCTGTATCGAGGCGGGCCGGTCCCTCGGCGAGCACCGCATCTGACGCGGGCAACGCGCCGCCAATGTCGGCACGGCGGGCGACGCGATTATGCGCCGAGCGCTCGATGCGGAAGCCTTGGGCGCGCTGGCAAAGGCCGAAGTGAATCATGATCTCGGGCTTGAGCACCTCGAAGAGAGACGGCGTGAGCGCGGCCACGCTCTCCCACGAAGTGGGCAGGATCTCGGCCTGCAGCGTGCCGGCAACGCCCCGGGTTTCGCCGGCCAAAGCCTCTGCCAGCCAGGCCGACGGATTGTCGGGAACGCCTGGAAACGGGCCAAAACCGGTAATGAGCACGCGCGGGCCAGACATGCCATGGACTTACAAGCCCGTTACGCGCGTGAAAAGCGATTTTGAGTGAGGGCGCCAGGGCGGCGAAATTCGGCTGTTACTTGCCTTTTTCGTGCTCCAGCGCCAGGAGCACGAGTTGCTCGATCGCCCTCTTGCGCCGCGGCTGATCGTGCTGCGCCCGCCGCCATTCGTCCAGCTCCCGGCGCAAGGAAAGCCGGAATGGCACGGCAACGTGCCGTCTCCGTTTAGCGGCCGGCTCCCGTTTCTGTTTCGGCCGTTTTTCGTTATTGGGCGGGCTCACATCAATCTCCCATGACCGCGCTCGTGCCCGTGCCCGTTCCCATTCCCGCGCATCTTGCCGTTCTGGCTGTACGGCCCGCTATGAACGATGATGATCCCGGATTTAGTGCCCTTGATCGCCCGCTCGACCAGCCGTCGCATGGCCTCCGGCCGGGACGGCAAATCCTTTTGCTCCCGCCGCCACTGATCGATCTGCCGCAGCAAAGCCCGCCGGCACCTGACAGTCACATACCGCCCTCGTTCGTGCTTGCGCTTGTAGGAGCGGGTGGGGCGCGTAACGAGTGATAGCCGCTGCCTCATAGGCCCCCATCCTCCCAGCTAAGACTCATTACTCTGCGCGCCGCCCTTTGCCAATCGTGCTGCGGCGGCTCGTGCAGTTTTTCCAGGTGAGCTTATGGTGTTTTCTTGATACCGGCTATCTCCCCCAGCTCGATTGCAGCGGCGGCCGGTGTCAACTTGCCCGCGCGCACCTTATCCTCGAGCTCCTGCCAGTGACGGGCGGCGCGCTTGCCGCCCTTGAAGGCGGCGAGCAGGCGCTGCTCGAAGATCTCGCGCATCCAGGCCACCGCCTGCTCGGCCCGTCGCGCGGATAAAGCGCCGGACTTGGCGAGAGCGGTATGTCGCGCCTCGATCTTCTCCCACATGACGTCGAGATCGCGATTGTCGCGTGCCGAGATGGTGAGCACCTGCGGGTCCCAGTTCGTATGGCCAGCGGCGAGGATGTGCAGCGCGGTCTTGTATTCCATGGCGGCGCGATTGGCGCGCTCGACATTGTCGCCTTCCGCCTTGTTGACGGCGATGATGTCGGCGAGTTCCAGAAGTCCGCGCTTGATGCCTTGCAATTCGTCGCCGGCGCCAGGAATGGCTACCACCATGAACACATCGACCATGTTGGCGACCGCCGTTTCCGACTGGCCGACGCCGACCGTCTCGACCAGCACTACGTCGTAGCCGGCGGCTTCGGCCAGCGCGATGCTCTCGCGCGTGGTCTTGGTCACGCCGCCGAGACTGTCGCCGGCAGGCGAGGGGCGGATGAAGGCGTTGGTTTCGGCGGCAAGACGGCTCATGCGGGTCTTGTCGCCGAGGATCGAGCCGCCGCTCCGCGACGAGGTGGGGTCGACCGCCATCACCGCGACCTTGCGGCCTTGCCCCAGCAGATTGACCCCGAGCTGATCGATCAGCGTGGATTTGCCCGCGCCCGGCACGCCGCTGATACCGACGCGGATCGCCTTGCCGGTATATGGCAGGAGGCGTTCGAGCAACTCTTGCGCCGCCTCCTGATCCTCCGGCTTGGCGCTTTCCACCAGCGTGATGGCGCGCGCCAGCGCCACGCGGTCGCCGCCGCTTATCGCCTTGGCGATCTGCTCGATATTATTACGGGTTTTCTCCTTAGCGCTCATGCCGAGCGGGGTAGGGTGAAAACCCGTTCCATGCAAGGTCGATTCGTCAGAAAGCACGGCGGCAGGATTTATTTCTGCCCAATGGTCTGGGGATCCGGTCCGTTATTGGTGTTTCCGTCGATCCGGTTATTGCCGTAGGAGAGAAACCGGGCGCCATCGACGAAGTTCGATCCAGTGGCATTTGCCGTGATGACCGTATCGGCCGCACGAATCGTGGAATTGCTGCCGTTGCCACGTAGCCCGTTGCTCCCATTGAATGAGATCGTCAGGCGCTGGATCATAACCTGTGAGGCACCGGTACCCGCCGGGGCATTGCTTACCACGCCATTGCTGCCGTTACCGGTAACCAGGCTGTCGGTGAGAGTGGCATTGATGATGCTAGCGGCGACCGTGCTCTCGGCCCTGAACCCGACAGTCACGTTGTTCTCGATACGCACATTACTCAGCATCACACGCGCACTGCCTGCTCCCGACGGTTGCACCTGAACGCCACTATTGTTGCTCGAGATGAAACTGTCGGAAACATAAAGCTCAGCGTTCGCGGTGGTCGGCGCGAAGATAATTCCGTTGCCGTTGGGCGCGGCGGCCTGGAAGCCCCTAACCAGGCATTTCTGCACGTGCAGGGCCGAGCCGTTGAGAAAGCGGATGCCGTTCAGACCGCTTATGGTGCCATCGATGTCGAGGCCACGCAGCACGACGACGATGCCGGCGCCGTTGATGATGATGCCATTCGTGACCGTGGCCAGCACGCCGCCGAGGACATTTTCACAATTTATGGTGATCGATTTGGTGATGGTCACCGCGCCGAAACCGCCGGAATCGATGCAGTTGATCTCCCCGTTCGCCGCCGTCTTCGAGATGGCCCCAGGGAAGGTCTTGCAGGGTGCCGTACGGCTGCACGGATTGGCATCGTCGCCGAGACCCGAGACCCATGTCCGGGAGGCTTGCGCCTCGGCATGCTCCGTGAAGAGCAGGGTGGCGACCGCGACCGCCGGCAGGAGGAATCCGCGTATCCTCATCTGAGCCGTACCCGCGACTGAGTGCTTTGCCCACAATAACGCCAGGGAAGGGATACCGCTAGAGACTCTCTATTCAGCGGCGGCTTGCTTGCCGCCAGCCTTGGCGCCGAGCTTGCCGAGCAGGTCGATAGCGGCGTCAGCGATGGGCGTGCCGGGGCCGAAAATCGCCTTGGCACCGGCTGCATAAAGCTCCGGATAATCCTGCGGCGGGATCACGCCGCCGACCACGATCATAATGTCGCCCCGGCCTTGCGCCTCGAGCGCATCGCGCAGCGCCGGTACCAATGTCAGGTGTCCGGCGGCGAGCGACGACACGCCGATGATATGCACGTCGTTCTCCACCGCCTGTCGCGCGGCCTCATCGGGCGTCTGGAACAGCGGCCCGATATCGACATCGAAACCGAGATCGGCGAAGGCAGACGCGATCACCTTCTGCCCGCGGTCGTGACCATCCTGGCCCATCTTGGCGACCAGGATGCGGGGCCTGCGCCCATGCGCGGTCTCGAAACTGTCGATCAATTCCTTGACGCGGGTCATGCTGCCATCCTTGCGGCCCATCTCCGCCTTGTAGACGCCGGTGACCGCGGTGATGTCGGCCCGATGGCGTCCATACACCTTCTCCAGCGCGTCGGAAATCTCGCCGACGGTCGCCTTGGCGCGGGCGGCGGCGACGGCGCCTTCCAAAAGATTGCCTGTTCCTGTCTCCGCATAACGGGTCAGCGCGTCAAGGGCCTGTTTGACCTCCGCCGCGTCGCGCTCGGCCCTGAGCCGCTCGATTTTCTCGAGTTGGCGGCGCCGGACGGCGCGATTGTCCACCTTCAGAATGGCGATCTCGGCCTCGCTGTCGGGGCGGTATTTGTTGACGCCGACAATGGTCTGGCGGCCCGAATCGATGCGCCCTTGCGTGGCGGTCGCCGCCTGCTCGATCATGCGCTTGGGGATGCCGGCCTCGATGGCGCGTGCCATGCCGCCGATCTTCTCCACCTCCTCGATATGCTTCAGCGCCCGGGCGGCGAGATCGTAAGTCAGCCGCTCGACATAGAAGCTGCCGCCCCACGGATCGATGATGTGGGTGGTGCCGGATTCCTGCTGCAGCATGAGCTGGGTATTGCGGGCGATGCGCGCCGAGAAATCGGTGGGAAGCGCCAGCGCCTCGTCCAGCGCATTGGTGTGCAGCGACTGGGTATGGCCTTGCGTCGCCGCCATGGCCTCGACGCAGGTGCGCACCACATTGTTGAATACGTCCTGCGCCGCCAGGCTCCAGCCGCTGGTCTGGCAATGGGTGCGCAGCGCCAGCGAGCGCGGATCCTTAGGCGCGAAATTCTCGGTCATCAATTTCGCCCACAGCAGGCGCGCGGCGCGCATCTTGGCGATCTCCATGAAGAAATTCATGCCGGTCGCCCAGAAGAAGGAAAGCCGAGGCGCGAAGCTGTCGACATCGAGACCTGAGGCGATGGCGGCGCGCACATATTCGATGCCGTCGGCAAGCGTGTAGGCAAGCTCGAGGTCGGCGGTCGCGCCGGCCTCCTGCATGTGATAGCCGGAGATCGAGATCGAGTTGAAGCGCGGCATCTGCTTCGAGGTATAGGCGATGATGTCGGAGACGATGCGCATCGAGGGCGCGGGTGGATAGATGTAGGTGTTCCGCACCATGAACTCTTTGAGGATGTCGTTCTGGATGGTGCCCGAGAGCTTGTCATGCGGCACGCCCTGCTCCTCGCCGGCGACGATGAACAGCGCCAGAACGGGAAGCACCGCGCCGTTCATGGTCATGGACACCGACACCTGATCGAGCGGGATGCCGTCGAACAGGGTGCGCATGTCGTAGATCGAATCGATGGCGACGCCCGCCATGCCCACGTCGCCGGTGACGCGCGGATGATCGGAATCGTAGCCGCGATGGGTGGCGAGATCGAAGGCGATGGACACGCCCTGCTGACCGGCGGCGAGATTGCGGCGATAGAAGGCGTTGGAGTCCTCGGCGGTGGAGAAACCGGAATATTGCCGAACCGTCCACGGCCGCTGCACATACATGGTGGGGTAGGGGCCGCGCAGATAAGGCGGCACGCCCGGCATGCCATCGAGGAAGTCGAGACCGCTCAGACCGTCCGCGCCATAGACCGGCTTGACGGCGATGCCCTCCGGCGTCTGCCAGGCATCGGCCTCCGCCGGCGCAGCGTTGCCGCCGTTCCTGGACTCGAAATTCACATCAGCAAAGGACGGTATGCGGGTCATCGGCGTCTAGATCTGATCGTAAGCGGCTTCGAGAATGTCTAGCGTATCACAGCCCTGGTGAATGAACGTGCTGATGCCCGCCTGCTCAAATTCGGCTGGGTTGCCGGGTTTGCCGGCGAGATAAACGCGGTTGGCGCCGGCGTCGAGCAGCGCCTTGGCCGCATCCTCTGCCTCGGCGGCATAGATTTTGTCCGACGAGCAGAGGCAAGCGAGCTTCGCACCCGACGCCTTGAAGCCTTTCGCCACGTCACCGCTGCCCTCAACCGCCTCGATGCCGCCGGCTTCGAACAGGCTCTTGGCGAAGCTGGCGCGCGCATTGAAGTCCGATGGACGGCCGAGACAGGCGAGAAACACTTTCGGGCGCGCGCCGTGCTCGGCGAGATGTGCATCGCTTTTGTCGCGCAAGCGCTCGAACGGCTCGGCCAGACGTAGACGCGGTAGCGGTTCGATTTTGTCGCCAAACTTCTGCGGGGCCGCGGCTTGCGCCGATACGGCAATTGCGGCCTCGGCGAGATCGGGGAAGTCGCTCGAGCCGATGATGCTCTCTTTACGCCGCGCGACATTGGCTTCGCGTGCCTCCCGCACCTTGGCGATGGCTTGCTGGATCGAGCCGGATTCGAGCGCCTTGGCGGAACCGCCATCGCGCTCGATGTCCTGGAATATAAGCCAGGCCATTTCGCACAGCGCATCGGTCAGCGCTTCGATGGCGCCGGAGCCGGCGGCCGGGTCGGCGACGCGATGGATATTGGCTTCTTCGATGAGGATGGTCTGGGTGTTGCGCGCTATGCGGCGGGCGAACGCATCGGGCACGCCGAGCGCGGCGCTGAACGGCAGCACGGTGATAGCGTCGGCGCCGCCGACCGCGGCCGCTAGCGCGGCGATGGTGCCGCGCACGATATTGCCGTGCGGGTCGCGCCGGGTCATCATGCGCCAGGCGGTCTCGGCGGCGACATAGGCAGGCTCGGGGGCAAGTCCGCTTGCTTCCTCGACCCGCGCCCACAATTTCCGCATGCTACGAAACTTGGCGACGGTGAGGAACTGATCCTGGTCGGCGGCGAGCCGGAAAAAGATGAGCCGCCGCGCCGCGTCGAGCGCGATGCCGGAAGCTTCAAGCGCCCGGAGATAGGCCAGGGCATTGGCGAGCGCGAAGGCAAGCTCCTGCGCTTCGGAGCCGCCGGCCGCATGCACGGGACGCGCATCGGCCACGGCGAACGGGCCCTTGAAGCCCTGACCGGCGAGATCGCCGATCATCCCGGCGACCACAGGCGCGATGTCGCTCCACGGCTTCGGCAGGGCGCCATGCACGGCGAGCGCGCCGAGCGGATCGAAGCCGAAGCGCAATTTGACATCACCCGGCGCAAGCCCCGTCTCCTTGACGCGCTCGACCACGATGCGCGCCGCCTCGCGCGACGGCGGCCCGAAATCGAGTGCGACGTCGATGCCCCAATCGAGATGGACGCCGTCGAGCGCACGGGCGATATCCGCCTCGCCATGCGGCAGGGCATAGCCGTAATCGCCGACCGCGCCGGCGAACACCAGCACCAGCCCGTTGGCGCCATTGTTCAGGTCGTCGAGGATCTGCGCATTGGCCGCCGCAGCGTCGGGCAGGTCGATGCGTTGCGCCACCGCCCACGGCGCGCCGGCCGCGCGACCCGGTATGACCGCGGACCCGCGCGCGCGCGCATAAAGCGGCGCAATGTCGATGCCGTCATAGCTCCGCGACGTCAGCGCCGAGAGTGGCGCGCCTTTCAGCGCCTCGGCGACGAGCGCCTTCCAATCCGCCTCGCCGGCGGTTGGGAAGTCGCGGGCCAGTGCAAGTTCCGCCATCGTCCTCATCTGTTTGCGCTACCGCGCTTCGCGCTGCTTGAGCGCTATTGCTCCTGTCCCCTCCTAGCATGAAGCGAACGCGCCACGGAACCGATGCGACGCCAAGGCCAGGCGCGGCTTTGCCGGGGGCTTAAGGCCAAGCTAGACTAGGCTCAGCGAGACGAGGGGGCGGCCATGGCCAAGGCAAAAACTTCGGCGAAAACCACGACGAAACGCGCCGAGCCGGCAGGCTCACCGGACGGGTCGGTCTATATCGGGCAGAGCGTCAAGCCGGAATATATCTGGCTGCGTCTCGCCAACCGCCACGGCCTGATCACCGGCGCCACCGGCACCGGCAAGACCGTAACCCTGCAGGGCCTGGCCGAGGCCTTCTCCGATGCCGGCGTGCCGGTGTTCTGCGCCGACGTGAAGGGCGATCTCTCCGGCGTGGCCGAGAAGGGCGAGTCCAAGCCCTGGATCGAGGAGCGCGCCGCCAAGATCGGCTACACGGTCGAATACCAAGCCTATCCCGTCATCTTCTGGGACCTGTTCGGCAAGCAGGGCCACCCGATCCGCGCCACGGTTACCGAGGTCGGGCCGCTGCTCCTCTCCCGCCTCATGAATCTGAACGACACGCAGGAGGGCGTGCTCAACATCGCCTTCAAGCTCGCCGACGAGGAGAAGCTGCCGCTCCTCGACCTCAAGGACCTGCAATCGCTGCTCGAAGACCTCGCCGCCCGCGCCGACACGCTCACCACCCGCTACGGTAACATCACCAAGGCCACCATCGGCACCATCCAGCGCGCGCTGCTCGTGCTCGAGCAGCAGGGCGCCGAACATTTCTTTGGCGAGCCGGCGCTCAAGATCGGCGATTTGATGCGCACCACGCGCGACGGGCGCGGGCTGATCAGCGTGCTCGCCGCCGACCGGCTGATGAGTTCGCCTCGGCTTTACGCGACCTTCCTGCTGTTCCTGCTGTCGGAGCTGTTCGAGGAACTGCCCGAGGTCGGCGATCCCGACAAGCCGGAACTCGTGTTCTTCTTCGACGAGGCGCATCTCCTGTTCCGCGACGCGCCCAAGGCGCTGCTGGAGAAGGTCGAGCAGGTGGTGCGGCTGATCCGCTCCAAGGGCGTCGGCGTCTATTTCGTCACGCAGAACCCGCTCGACATCCCCGACACGGTGTCGCGCCAGCTCGGCAACCGCATCCAGCATGCGCTGCGCGCCTTCACCCCGGCCGAGCAGAAGGCCGTCCGCGCGGCGGCGCAGACCTTCCGCAAGAACCCCAAGATCGACACCGAGCAGGCGATCATGCAGCTCGGCATCGGCGAGGCGCTGGTCTCGACGCTCGACGAGCGCGGCCAGCCGACCGTGGCCGAGATCACATGGGTCAAGCCGCCCAACTCGCGCGTCGGCCCGATCAGCGATGCCGAGCGCAAGGCGGTGATCGAGGAGAGCCCGGTGCGCGGTGTGTATGACGAGCGTGAGGATCGCGAATCGGCGCACGAGATACTAGAGAAGCGCAACGCCGAGCGCGCGTCACAGGTCGAGCCCGAGGCGCGGTCAAGCGGACGCAAGACGGGTCCTGCCAAGGAAGAAGAGGGAGGCGGCTGGCTCGACTGGCTGCTCAGCCCGTTCACATGGATTCTCGGTCTTGGCACGCGCGGGCGGCTCACAGCGAGTCAGAAAGTGGCGCGCGAGATGACCAGGCGCACGGGCGACGAGGTCGGCGCCGCCTTCGGCCGTGCTCTTGGGGGCAAACAGGGCGAAGCCCTCGGCCGTCAGCTCTCGCGAGGCGTCCTCGGCGGCATTTTGCGGCGGTAGGGGTTTAAGCAGACGTTGGTTTCTCCGGAAGCTGGTGAGCGGGCAGTCGCAAGCGCCCTTTTCCGGCTAGAATGGCGCGAATGAGTGCCTTCCACAGGTTTCGTGCCCAGTATCATGGCTTCTACGTTGGCTTTGGCCGCATCGGCGAAGGCTTGAGCATCAGCAATTTCTTGAATCGCCGACTCGCGAAGATCGGCGATTTTGAGTTGAATCTCATGCGGTACAACAGGAATTGGAATCTGCAACAGGTTTTCGACGTACAGTCGCTGCTTCACCGCGCCGACACGATGGATCTGAATCAAGTCAATGAAGTATCGCGTAGCAATTAGCGTCGCGACGAAGCTCGGCAACAGTCCAGCTTTTATACACCACACTTGGTATTCGGGACTTGTAATCGCGTCGGCCGGAACGTCCGGGACGATGCCTAGGGAACCAACATTAGACCGCGTAGGATTGTGAAAGAACCAGTTCTTGCGTATTTGCTTGTAGGGGGCGTTGAAGGCACTCCCCTTCTGGAAATGACTGAAGAACACTCCCTCTTTGTTGTTAACGCCATATATGGGCCAGTCCTTCTCCGGGTGCTCCCAAGGCTTCACTAGGTAAGTCGCTTCCTCGGCGAATTCCCTCAGTGGTTTGAATGTCGGGTTGTCCAACCGGAAGGTCGCAGCCCTCGCAGATTTCATGTCCAGGGTGGTCAGGTCTTTCCATCGGGCAACGAACCAGCGCTGGTACAGGACGTCCAGACAGGCCAACCGTCGCAATTCGGCATCCAGGTCGCGAACAAGGTAAGCGAGCTGTTCTCTCGCCTTGTCCACTTTCTGTCGTGCGGCCTCATGCGCTGCCACGATCTTGCGCTGCAGGGACAGCGGGGGCAGGGGAACGGCAACGGATTCCAAGTCCGCAGGCTGAACGCGTTTCCGGCCGCTCGCGCCGCTAACCATACTGTGGATTTTGCGGCGGAATAGATCCGTCCTGAAAAGTAGCTTGATGTAGCGGGCGTCGGCAATCGCAGGATCGACTGCGTAGACTGGATACTCGCTACTGAGGCAAACCCGTCCCAAGTTCTCGGGAATGATGCCAATGGCTCCATTGCGAACGTCAATCTTGGAGTAAATCACGTCTCCCGGATCGGCGTGAAACAGTCGACCTTTGAAGTTGTCGCCGGCGCTCTCATCGCGCGGCTCCATCTCGCCGTCGAAATGCAGCGTCACCAGCCGCAATGAGCCAGGCTCGTGGCCGTCACGTTGAACATCCACCATCTTCCGCGAGAGCGCGGCCGATAGCGGGCGAATTACGCTCCCCGGCCAGCGCCAATCGGTTTCGACGAATGAACCGACGGACCAGCGATTCACGCACTTCCACCGCACCACCAAGGCACGGGGCGAAATACGAACGATGGCGTTCATCTGTTATCCCCGCCGCTCGCCTCCACGAGAAACGCCTTCGGGTTTTTGCGGAAACGGCGATACAGCTGGAGGCAGGTATCTTCCGATTTCAAGCCAGTGGGCAAGCGGTCGTTGGAATACAGCTCATTGGCGTCCGGTTCGCCCGTGGCCGTGATGCCTACCTTTTCCGCCTCATACAGGAAAATTGGGTAGTCGAAACGCTCTTTCAAAAGCGCACGGATCTCGCCCGTCTTGGTTTCGTCCATGCGCCGCCGATAGTCGCGCAAATTGGCTTCGGCCTGCCTCCTCGCGTCCTGGTCCCTCGCTTGCTTGACTACTGCGATGGCCGCTTCCAGCCGAGCCGTTTCCGTTGCGATTTCGTCAGCATACTTGACTTCGATTTCCTTGCTGGCTGCGTCACGCTTCTTGTCGTAGTCGGCCTGTTCCTTCTCTGTGAACTTGCCCAGGAACAGGAGCGACGCCTTGACGGTCGCTCCAGACGAATAAAAGGTTTCTTGCGGTAAGCTGACGATGGCCAGGATGCGGGCACGGTCCTCACAGAACTCGCGGACATAGGCCAAAGATGGATTGTTGAAAATGCCTTCGGGCAGGACAATTCCCATCCGACCGCCGGGCTTCAAGAGGGACAGGCAGCGTTCGATAAAGAGGATTTCGGTTTTCACCTTGCCCAGCGTGCCCCCATTGCTGCCACGCCTGGGCAGGTCAAAGAGCGATGCAATCGGCTTGCCCTTGGACGCTTCGACGCGGGCCTGGGCTTGCTCGTACAGATTGCCATATTCTTGGCGATAGCGCCGGTCGATGTCGGGATCAACGGTTGCTTGCTCGTCAGTCACTTCGTCCGACGGTTCGACGTTTGCGCCAAACGGGGGATTGGTCAAAATCACGTCGAACCGTTCTTCAAAGACGCCATTGACGTTGATGAACCCGTTGTGATGGTGAACCCCGCCATGGCCGTCTCCATGTAAAATCATGTTCATCTTGCTCGTGCGGGCCATGCGGTCATTGGCGTCCGTCCCGTAGATACAAGTATTTGACAGCTTCCAGATGCGCGAACCAGGTTGACGCTGATCGATGGTTGTTTGGATGGCGTCATAGCGCTCGCGCAGCAACTCAGCGCGCCTCGCTTCGGATCGTCGCTTGCCATCCCTGTCCAGCTCGTTGGCGTACTTGCGGTATTGTCGGTCGGCATCAGCAAGGATTTGTTGCCGCACGATGTCGAAGAATCGGATGAGGAAGCCGCCTGAACCACTGGCGGGGTCGCAGATGACATCGCCTTCCTTCGGATCGACCATTCGGACCATGAATTCCACGATGGTCCTGGGAGTGAAGAACTGGCCGATGTCGCCCCGAAAGGTTCTGCCTAAGAAGCGTTCGAATGCGATGCCCTTCACGTCTTCGCTGGTGTCGGACAGATTGTACTTTTCCAGCCGTCTGACGATCTCTTTTCCCGTCGCCGGCTTGAGATTTAGCTTTTCATCCGGGGCAAAAATTCGATCCGCTTCATACGCTCGCTTTGTGTCCGTGAATAAGAGGGAAAGCGGATCATCGCCGGGAAGGGTTTCCAAGTAATCGACGCTGAAGCGATTTGTTCTCAACCGCTTTTGCTTCATGTCGCGTTCAACGTGGGTCTTGATAAATAGCACCTTGGCGATTTCGTCGAATGCTGCTGCTGGGTCCAGGTGTTCGCGGTTGCGGATGACATTGTGACAGGAATGGAGCAGGTCGGCGAACTCGTCTTCCTTGAACGTCTTCAGCTTCTTTATGAGCTCTTCGATTTCCTTGTTGCTGGCATCGGCGTGAGGGACGTTCTCGATTTCCTCGCAGTGGCCAGGCAGCCTGTCTTTGCGGGTTCGCCAGTAGCGGGTTTCGCGATTATTGTGCGTGACGAAGAACGGGGCATTGGTCAACAGCGCGTAATGTTCACCCTGTGAGTAGTCCTCAGCCTTAATGATAATGTTGTCGGCCTTGCACTCGACGACAATGAGAGGAGTCTTGCGGTCCGATTTGTCCTGAGCGGTTCTCCAGAGCACAATGTCAGCGCGGGCCTTGCCTGCTCCGCGACCTACGACGTGCAATTCCTCGCCCATCTGATCCAGGTTGAAGCCGTACTCGTTGTGAAGCACGAGAACGTAAGCTTGGCGGACACGCTCCTCGGGAGTTTCGACCTGCCACTTTTGCCGGATAGGGGAGAAGATTTGTCCCTTATCGTTAGTCTTGACCGAGAGGACGGACCGTTCGCCGTTCGACGCCGGATTGCGGGCAGGGGGCGTCGCCTTGGTTCCACCATTGGATATTCGCTTGGCCATTTGACTTCCATTCGCTGCGCGGCGCCGCGAGAGATAGCTTAATCGGAAGGTGAAGGAGGCGCCATTGCGCAGCCGCAGCTGGCTTAACGCCGCTCACGCGCCGAGTGAGTTCCCCACTTGGACGTTAGAAAGGAAGGGATTTAGCCCCTAACCCCCTGGCGCTTGGGCGTAGAGCTCCTCGACGTGTTCCCAGTTGATGAGATGGTCGAACCAGGCTTCGAGATATTTCGGCCGCTCGTTCTTGTAGTCGAGATAGTAGGAATGCTCCCACACATCGACGCCGAGCAGCGGCCAGGCGCCATGCACCAGCGGGTTCTCGCCGTTCGGGGTCTTGCTCACTTCGAGCTTGCCGTCCTTGGTGACGGCGAGCCACGCCCAGCCTGAGCCGAACTGGGTCTTGCCCGCCTCGATGAAATCGTTGCGGAACTTGTCGAAGCCGCCGAGATCGCGGTCGATCAGCGCGAGGATCGCGCCCGGCACTTTCTTGCCGCCGCCGTCCTTCTTCATCCACGGCCAGAACTGGATGTGGTTGAAGTCCTGCGCGGCGTTGTTGAACACGCCGGCATTCTTGCCGAAGCTTTTCTTCACGACCTCTTCGAGGCCAAGGCCCTCGAACTCGGTGCCTTTGATCAGCTTGTTCAGATTGTCGACATAGGCCTTGTGGTGCTTGTCGTGATGGTAATGCAGCGTCTCGGCCGACATATAGGGCTCAAGCGCTTCGTAGGCGTAGGGGAGGTCGGGGAGTTCGAAGGCCACGGCGGTTCTCCAATCCATGCAACTGATAAGGGAAAAAGCCCGCGCGAAAGCTAAAGGTTCCCCGTGAGCGTGGCAAGCCGGGCCTATCCCCGGTCAGGGCGGGGATAAGGTGGGCGCGGCGCCCCTGAAGGCCGCGCCCGGTGCCGAGGAAGGTTTGCTTAACGTCAGTGCAGGGATCTGACGGCGCGAATTTGCGTTTCCGCGCCTGAACCGCGCCTGAACCGGGCATGCAGCTTTGCGTCAGGAAGCCCCGTTGGGAGGGCTATTTGATCAGCGCCTGCAGCGCCTTGAATTCGGGCGTGCCGGCTTTCTCCAGCCATTCGAAAATGACCATCTCGCTGTCGACCACGTCGACGCGCGAATTCATCAGCCGCGCGAGCGCGTATTTGCGGCTGATCTTGGCGCGTGAGCCGACCGCGTCGGCCACGACGAAGGCCTCGAAGCCTTCCGCCTCGAGCCCCATGGCCGTCTGCGCCACGCAAACATGCGCCTCGATGCCGCCGATCACCACTTGCGAGCGGCCCTGGCGGCGGAGCTCGTGCAGCCGCGTGCGCAGCGGCTCGCTCTTGAGGCAGGAGAACTCGACCTTGTCGACGATCGCGCCGTCATTGGCGAAAGCCTCGCGTATCGAATCGACGGTCGGGCCGAGCCCTTGCGGATATTGTTCCGAGATGGTGATCGGCACGCCGAGCAGCCTCGCGGCGCGAATCAGTCTGACGCAGCGATCGACCACGCGATCCTTGCCGGAGATGGCGGGAAGCAGTCTCTCCTGCACGTCGATGATGAGGAGCTGGGATTTGTCGCGCGCGAGCAGCATCACTGGGCTCTATCTATCCCCGGCGATGACGGCAATAGCCGAGTTTCCGGGTTCCCGTTCTTAACCGACGTGGTTTCCGGACAAAAGATAGCAATCCGGGTCTTCTTTCCACGTTGTTTTGACTGTCTAACGCCGCTCCTAACCGGGCCGGCACTCGTCGCAGAATATTTTTCAGCTTGGCTTGCCACGCGGAACACTTTGGCGGCGATGGCGTTTATTGCTCCGTAAGGTAGTATTGATCGGCCGGGAGCAGTGCTTTTAAGTTATCTGAATGTATATTTTCGCTGTGTATCCAATATATTCAGCGGGTGGAGTAAGTCGTCTAAAAAAAATCATTTTGAATCCGGAGATCCTCCTTAGTGTCAAACGATGTTTTGTAGAAAAGGTGCATTGCAGGTTTGTAGATCTATGCTATAGATGGCGAATTCGCTGTGAGTGACATGATGTAGCATGTGTTTTAGTTGGAAAACTCATTATCTCAACGTTCTGAGCGATGCTCCATCTGGTCATTGAAGTCGGAGACGACAAAGAAATCAAAGGACTGCTGTAGAAAGGCTGCCTGCATTGGGACAAGCAGGAACAAGGAGTAGTTACATGGAAGCGAACCTAGAAAAAAACGAGCTTGTTGAGCTAACTGCCGAGATTGTCTCGGCTTATGTCAGCAATAACACGGTTGTTGCGACGGATCTGCCTGGGGTCATCCACAATGTCTTCGATGCCTTGAGCAAGGCCTCCACCGTTTCAGGCATATCGGCTCGGGAAGAGCTGAAACCCGCGATCCCCGTGAAGAAATCGGTCACCCCCGAATACATCATCTGTCTCGAAGACGGCAAAAAGTTCAAATCGCTGAAGCGCCATCTGCGGACGCATTACGACCTTTCTCCCGAGGATTACCGCGAGAAATGGGGTCTGCCGCACGATTATCCGATGGTTGCACCGAATTACGCGGCGGCGCGGTCTGATCTTGCCAAGCGCATGGGATTGGGACAAAGGCGCAAATAGTTGCTGCCAATTAGACGCTGAGCGGGGCGTTTAGCCCCGTTCATTTTCTGTTGTGAAGATTACCCCTATCCCCGTTCTCAACAAGATTTGGACTTCGGCCGTGCCGGCTTGGTGCATTGGTATGATTCCCATGCCGCAAGCTCCGCTTTATAAGCACTTAGCAATCCAAGATGCCGGTTGAGATCGTAACTCCAATGGCCTGAAAGTGCGCGCCGGCGTTCGGTACACAGCGCCCGGCGAAGTTTTCCCAGTATGTATAGATTGCCCTTGGAACTTTCGTCAGCCAGTTCATGCGGCCATAGCGCAATCAGCTTTGGCAGGTCACGCGGTCTGGAATAAACCCGAGCCCCTGCGTCGGCCATAGTGGCGAAAACGCGCTTGGCCACCGAACCTGTCTGCAATTCATCCCGCTGCCGTCGTTTTCCGTGTGGTTTTGCCGGCACGTGCTGGTCTCCTTTCGGAGGGCCAGCATGCATGGGCCCGGAAGACCGGGGATAAGGCGGCAATAGCCCCCGGCCTTATCCCCGCCTGCTCAACTTCCTATACACTTGACTAGGTATTTATTCCTAATTATATACTTGACACCACAGCCATAAACGCTAATAGTTTCAATGGCGTGACAGGCCGATGTTGCTCTAACAGGAGAAAATACCTAACTTCAATCCCGTTATGGGCGCGGCGAACTCTGAGAATTTCTCAAAACTCGTTTTTGAAAGAACCGACAATCCGCCGCGTGAGCTTCAGCATTTGAGTAAGCAGCGGAATAAGCGGTCGGTACGTACCGGGTTTGTTTGGAACCTCAACGATTATCTGAGCGGTCGTTTTTCCATATGCTTGGAAGCCAGGATATGGCTCTCCAAGGATAATTCTCATCAGTTCTATACCGTCTTTAGTCACCGGACTGGGCTCCTCCTGGGGGAAGATGCTGTCGATAACGGGACCAGAGTACTGACTACCAATGGGCGGCGGAGCGTGAGTGTCAATTGTGACCTCATGCACCAAGCCGATGCCGCCCGCAGAGACAAGCAGCAGTCTGTGCTTGTCCCGATTGTTCATCTGATGAAGGGTCCACAGCGTCGATTCTTCGGGCACCTTGCTGACAATGTAAGGCTGTACAGAGAGGATGAGATCGGCCGCGGTAGAGGAGACAGACTGTTTCAGTCGGCGCTCACAGGCTTTTTTGTATTCTTTCTTGTTGATGCCGATGGGAAATGCGGTGTTCCAAGCTGGTTCACTCCTTATGTGCTGGACGACAAGAGAGTGGGCGAGGTGATCCAAAGAGGAACGCAGCTGGTGAACGACTTCCCCAGCGAGAACAGAGAAGCGAACGGGAACGTTCAATTCGCCCCGTACCGTAAAGATATACTCCGTGGCATTCGGTTGGAGTTGTCCGACTACGGTGTAAGGGGTTTGGTTATCCCGCAGGAAGGACTCGATCTCAGCATTGAGTTGGTTGATATTTTCTTCGGCCCGCTTGATCTTGGCGGAGACACCATCTAGCGATCCCGTCATGGCAAGAAAATCCAAAGCCGATAAGTCAAAAAAGCCTTCTCGATTCAGCAAGAAAGAAGCCCAAGAACGTTTCGAGAAAGCCCTGCGTGGCGGATTAAATACGCCACATCGGCCGCTAAAGGAAGTTCCCACGCATGATCGTAAGCAGTCCAGCAGATCGTCTAATTCCGCTTGATTTTAGGTAATTTGGCAGTGCGCTTACGCCAACGAAGAAATCTCGCCGCATGAAATCTAAAAGCAGGCCTAGTTAGGTTGACGATACGTGAGGCGCTTGCCTTCGGCACCCTTGACGGCAAGCGCGGCACGTTCCCCATCGTCAAACCCAAGCGCAACGCGGTGATTGTAGCGGAAGTCATACTCGGCAAGATACCGATGCAGATGCTTCTCGCGGCAATGCTGATAGATGCCACGCATTCCGCGCTTGAAGATTGAGAAATAGCCTTCGGCACAATTCGTGTGAACGTCGCCGCGCACGTATTCCTTGGCGCTGTGCTTCACCGTCTCATGTGAGGCAAATTCCTCGCTCGCGCCGAAATAAAGTTTGCTTTCGTCAGTATGCAGACGGCTTTCGCGGTCAACGTTATCGCTCACGATCTTACGGACTGTGACCTGATCGGCCACGCCTACATGGAACGTGCGAACGCTACCACCACGCTCGACTAAGGCTACGATTGCACGCTTACCTTTAGGGCCGCGCGAGCCGCGCGGATTGTAAGGACGGCCACGCCTCTGCGGTGAGACGTGTGGCTTCTCCATTTTGCCGTAATAGGTTTCATCGGCTTCCACGATCTTGCCAGCACCTCCCATAGGCGTGATGCCGCCCGCACGCATCGCTTCTCTAATGCGGTGAGCCATGAACCACGCGGTCTTGTAGGTGACGCCAAGCGAGCGGTGCAGCTGGTGGGCGCTCATGCCTTTCTTGCTGGCAGACATGAGATAGAAGCCCATGAGCCACTTGTGCAGCGGGACATGGCTCGACTCCATAACGGTGCCTGTGGTGACGGTGAAATCCTTGCGGCAGAACTTTTCGGCGCAGCGATAGACGCCTTCCTTACTGGTCGCATAGGCAGTGCCGACCGTGCCGCAATGGCCGCAGACAACGCCATCCGGCCAACGGATTTTCTCAATGAATTTCCGGGCTGCTTTGTCGTTCTGAAAGTGCGGTGCGGTGAAGGCGTTCGGCATGGCTCAATCCCTCTTGAGCCTCATATCTAGGGATTGACACCTGTGGTGTCAAGTATATAATTAGGTATTTATTCCTAGTCAAGGAGCGTGCCGATGAATGTTGTTCACGCCGTGGAGGCCACCATGCGAACGGCGGTTCTCCATATCAATGGTGGAAGGCCGGTCCCTTCTGTTCGTCCCATTATTGATCTTCTCGTAGCCTTTGGTGTTCGCGATCGATCTGCGCGATTTGCAGGCGAAGAGGCGCGGCACGCCCAAGGTGGCCTTTGCTCGCCAGGTGTCGATGTATCTGGCCCATGTCGCCTGCAGTCTCAGCCTGACCGAAGTCGGGATCTTGTACGGCCGGGAGCGTACAACGGTGGCGCATGCATGCTGTCTCATCGAGGACCGGCGTGACGATCCCGAACTCGACTTGAAACTCGATCATCTGGAACGCGCCATCGTTGCTTTGATGAATGCCCTTGCTTGGGCTGGGGTTTCTCGATGAGCCACGCAGACAGAAATTCAAAACAGAAGGATGCGCTCGATCCGAACACCACCTTTCGGCAGCAACATCAATTGCTCTCGATGGGTGAAAGAGAAGTCGATGGCATTCGCCGTTCTGTGCTCCTAAACGAGGCCGAAAGCCCTCTCGGTTGGCTCAAGAACAGGAAGGACCGCAACGGAAAGCCTCTGATCTCACCACAACAATATGAAGCGGGTGAACGGTTGCGCGCCGATTATTGGTTCGCTCATCTCAGCCCGCGCGTGACCTCGAATTGGTCGGTATTGGCATCTTCAGACCGATCGCGCAGAGGCACACCCATGAATGCGGCTGATTTGCGTGATGAGGTTATTGCCGCCAAAGAGCGTGTGATGCGCGCGCTAATGGCGGTCGGTCCCGAGATCGCGGGTGTCCTGGTCGATATTTGTTGCGAGCTGAAAGGGTTGGAAGAAGCGGAGAAGGAAAACGGCTGGCCGCAACGCGCCGGCAAGGTCGTTCTTCAAATCGGCCTGACCCGACTCGCCCGCCATTACGGCCTAATCCGGGAAGAGCAGACGGAAATGCATCCTGTCAGAAAGATGCGCCATTGGGGAAGCGACGACTATCGTCCCACGCTCGATGCGTGGCGCAACAAGCGAAACGGCTAATGCAAGGTTGGTTTGGCAAGCGCGCCTTCGGCGTCACTCCTGATGCGCTTGACCATGGCCATAAGTCCGTTCGAACGCTGCGGTGTCAGATGCTCGTTGAGGTGCAAACGGCCAAGCGTTTCGTGAGCGTCGATAGTCAAAATTTCTTCGGGAGCTCGTCCCGAATAAAGCGAGAAGAGGATGGCGATCAGGCCGCGAACGATATGAGCATCGCTGTCACCCAGAAAAGTAAGGCGCTGCGCGCCGCCATCAGCATCGACCTTGGTGGTGAGCCATACTTGACTGACGCAGCCTTGCACTTTGTTGGCGGCCGAGTGATCCCCCTCGGGCAGGGGCTCGAGCCGGCGACCAAGCTCGATAATATAGCGGTAGCGGTCTTCCCACTCGTCGAGCAGCGCAAAATCGGCGAGGATCTCGTCGAAGCTGGTGGTTGAGCGGGTTTCGTTCAGTGTCTCCATGGGACTCAATATAGGTTGGAAAATCGGCCGCGGCGACGGACTTGCTTAAAAAGTTGGGGCGCGCAATCGGGAGGGAAAGGGCAGAACCATCCCGGATGCGCGCCCCTACGGCAGATTTGCCGCCTAACTCTTAACTGATCAGCCCTTTCGCGCTCCTAGACCGTAGCGGATTCTTGCCCTTTGAAGTCCATCAGCCGCCCCAGGCTGTCTCACGATCCTCGGTGTTGAGAGTGTCCTGGGATTCGCCGAGGTCCCAGATCGCCGGTTGCAGGGGCATCGTCCCGGGTGCTTCGGGCATGGACTGCATGATATCGGCAGTCTCTGTCCGGCCCTCGACGTAATCCATCACGGTACGCGCACCGAATTCGGCCTTTTGTACCAGCATGGCGAAAACGTTCTTGCCGTTGACGCAAGTTTCCGGGTTGCGGTCGCAGAAGGCCGCAAGGTCTTTCATCGCCGCTTCTGCGGTTCCATAGATTTGATTGTTCTGCTGCCCATCGGGGATGAGTAGAAGAAGGATTGTCAGCCAAAAGGCCGTCTTAATGAGAAACATCATCGCTTTGCCCTCTCTGTTAAAGACTGCGGCTTGCCGCCGCTATTTGCCGTCAGATGAGAGCGGTATAGCGCAAAGAAAATAAGGGACTTTCACCGCAATCGATAAAATTTGAATCGATCCCCGCTTCAACGCCCGACTGAAGCCGAACGCTCAGTTCTGCAGTGATCTTCGCCCGATGTTTTATTCCGGATATCGCCTAAATCATAAATCAACCAAACGGCTCCTGCCCCTACCGCCCCCAGTTTTAGGCTTCCTTAAGCGCATCTCCCAATAATTGCCCAAGAGAATCGAGGACGGAGCGGCGCTCGATCCGCTTCGAGATGCGCGGGTGTTCAAGAGTAAAAATCTACGCGGGCTGGCCGCCCGTCTCAGCGCGCGCATGCACGATTGGGCTGGCAGTGACGCGCAGACGGGTTCCAGCGATCAGTCTCTCCGCGCCGCGCTGGCCGAAAACGCCATCGACCTGATCACCCATCACGACGAAAAGGGACGCGTGCTGTTCGCTTCGCGCGCCGCGCTCTCCCTATGCGGCACGCCAGCCGAAAACCTCCTGGGTGAAGGCCTGTTCGAGCGCGTGCATGTCGCCGATCGGCCGGCCTATCTCACCGCCTTGTCACGCTGCCGCGCCGAAGGCGAGACGACGGCCCTCGAATTCAGATTGGGCCAGGCACATGATGTGGGACGCTATCTCTGGGTCGAGATGCGCTGCCGGCCTATGCCGGAACGCGGCGACGGCCTTGTCGCGGTCACAAGGGATATCTCCGAACACAAGGCGCAAGAAGAGGAACTGCTCAGGATCCGCGACGAAGCCGAAAGCGCCAATCACGCCAAGACGCAGTTCCTGGCTACGATGAGCCATGAATTGCGGACGCCGCTCAATGCGGTGATCGGGTTTTTCGGAGATCCTCAACCGCGAGCTGTTCGGCGCGCTCGGCGAAGCCCGTTACCGTGACTATGCGGGCCTCATCCATGAAAGCGGCCAGCACCTGCTGCATGTGGTCAACGATATCCTCGATATGTCGAAGATCGAGGCCGGCAAGTTCGACATCGTGAAAGAACCGTTCGATGCTGGTGTGCTGGTCAAGTCGTGCTGCGACGTCATGCGCCATGCGGCCGAGCAGAAATCGATCGCGCTTCAGACGGATATCGCGCCAAACCTGCCGGAACTTGCGGCGGATAAGCGCGCCTGCAAACAGATCCTGCTGAATGTCATCTCGAACGCCATCAAGTTCACGGGTGAGGGCGGTTTCGTGCTTGTGTCGGCGCATATCGACAATGGCAATGTCGCATTCGTCGTCGCCGATAACGGCATCGGCATCGCCGAGGAGGACTTACCCAGGCTCGGCACTCCCTTTGTGCAAGCCCATGTCTCCTATGATCGGAACCATGACGGCGCGGGCCTGGGGCTCTCGGTGGTGAAGGGACTGGTGCGGCTCCATGGCGGCAGGCTCGAGCTTGCCAGCGTACTGGGTGAGGGGACCACCGCCACCATCCTGCTTCCGCTCGACGCCGACGAATCGGCGGAACCGCTGCCGCCACGCGCGATGTCGGCCGCGTGAGGGCAGAAATCCGCTCTTTCGGCCGTTTAACATCTCTTTAGTTTCCGCCTCCAAGATGGCTCCGCGGAGGGGTCTTGATGAACATCGTTATGACGCGGCTGGTCTTCCTGGCCTTTTTGGCCTTGAGCGGCACCATCGTCTACAACGCGCTCTATCTGCAGGACCTGCGCGGTCTTGCCTCTATGCCTCACGCCATGCCGTCGCCCACCGCCGCACCGGTCCCAACCGTCGCGCCAGCGCCAGCGCCGGCGCCGGCGTCTGAAGCCGGTCCCTCCGTCGAGCTGAAACTCCCCCCAGTCAGCACCGATCTGCCGCCTTTGCCCGCCGACTACGGCGCTTCGCAGCTCATGGTGAGAGCGGTGCAGCGCGAACTTGCCGCGCGCGGCTACGATGTCGGCGCGCAGGACGGCACGCTGAGCGTCAAGACCCGTGCGGCGATCTCGATCTATGAAGAACGTGAGGGGCTGCCCGTTACCGGCCTCGCTACCGATGACTTGTTGCACCACATCCTGCTTGGCGGCAGCGCAGCGCCGGCCGGCGACGCTCCTGTCTCCGCAAGCTCCGGGACCACCCAAGACGACTCCGCCACGGTCATGGCCGTGCAGCAAATCCTTGCCGATCTCGGCTACGATCCCGGCACGGTCGACGGCACTGTGAGTGACAGCACAGAAGCTGCGATCAAAGCATTCCAGCACGACCGCAATGTCCCCGAGACCGGACAGGTGACGCCGGAGCTCCTCATCGAGTTCAAGCGCGTCACCGGGCGTGACCTGACCAAGACCGCCGCTAAACCTTAGACTGTCCCTATACCCGCTCGTCCCCGCGTAGGCGGGGGCGGTATCCGATAGCGTAAAATTTGGGCTCTGGATTCCCCGCTTACGCGGGAATGAGCGGGTAAATGGAATCCGGCTTGCGCCGGAATGACGGATTGCGCATTAGGCTCCAGGAATGCGGGTCAAGAGCGAGCTTTGGGTCAGGGCGTATCTGCGCCGCTGTTATGCGGAAAATGTTCCGGTCGCCGTGGTCCGGCATGGTGACGATGCTGCGGGCGCAATCTTCATCTGCGTCCATCTTCTCGACGGCACGGTCAGGCTCTATGGGCCGGCACCTGCCGGCGCCGAAGGAAGCGAGCATGAGCGTCGCTGGGTAACATTGCTCGGCGGCGAACCGGTACCCAAGGCTCAGGCGGAGGACTATCTGGTGCGACAATGGCAATACGACCCCGATCTCTGGATCGTGGAGCTTGAAGATCGGGCCGGACGCCACTTCCTCGGTGAAGTTACGCCGAAAAACGACCGCTAGCATCGCCTGTGGAGGAGGGTGGGGCAGTTAGGCCTTCGTTAACCATACCGTCCTTTACTCCTTACCGGTGCGGCAGGAGACCGCCCGACTCCCGCATTTCGCGGCGAGCCCGAAGGGGGACCAAGTATGGCGGTCATCTTGGAATTCCGCCGTAGCGAGGATGAAGCGGCCAGAAGCGCCAAGCCCTCAGAAGGGTCGCTCGGCCAGATCATCATCTTTCCCGGCGTCAGGATCGAACGCCGGGCGCGGCGCAAGACGCCAAGGCATGCGCCGACAAGGCGCCGCGTTCAGCGCAGCCGGAAGAAATCGTCTTAAGGGTTTTGACGCGACACGGAGTGAGGTCCGCAACTCGTGGCCCCGAGTAAGCGTTCGGCACGCGCAGCGCCGCTCGGGCCCGATAGAGGGGCACGGATAAGGGCAATCCCCTCGGTCGTGGGCGAATTCACCACAACGAGATTGTCGAAAAATTCCGGAGCGTCGACTTCCGCCTCATGCACAGTCTGGTCGGCGGTGGAGATGACCATGTCGATTTCCGCTTTCTTCATGTCGCTGCCGGTCACCGTGTAAAAATTGCTTCCCTCGGGCGTATAGAAGGCAATGAACCAGAGATCGTCAGCATTGCGCGCGCGTAGCCGCACGGGTCCGTTGGAAAGGTCGTAGCGGCAGGTGGCGTAACGCACGTCCGGGGCCATCATCGGCATAACCTGGCGCCCAGGCGCCGGAGCCGGAATTTGGATCATCGTGTTGACCGGTCCTAATTGAGTGATTCTCGCCTGAGCGTTTCGTGGCGCGATCAAGGGAAGCGTCAACACGGCGACAATATGGATGAGACCCGCGAGCACCAAGCCTAGCGCAATGTAGAGACCGGGAAGGGCTACTCGCATATGACACGCTCGATCTTGGGCAGGCGCTCAACCGGTATTTGTCCGATACCGAGTACATCGGTGTCGCGGGGACCGTAAACACGCAACATCAGCGTCAAACCACGTCCATATTCGGTGCCGCTTGGTAGCCAGTTTTCGGGGCGCGCATTGCGGGAAATCGTCACATGGAAGGTGCCGTCGGAACGGCGGATGGCTTCCTCGCTGTTGAAGCTGTAGCGATCGGACGGATTGTCGATCAGGGCGCCGAAACCGTCATAAAGGGCAAGAGACCACCAGCGTGCATTAAGAGGCATGCCGACGACCGAATATTCGCAAGACGAGGTAAGGCTGCTGCCCTGGTCGTCGGTATGAGCCACGAAATAGCGGGCTGCCGTCGATGTTAACGGCAGCCTGCCGCTCCGGGCCAAATGCGCCTTGGTATAGGGATCGGCGTTAGGATTGCCCTCGCTGATCCAGCTCTCCCAGGGGCCGGCCTTCTCGGTGGTCAGAGGTGAACCACGCTCGATCATGTACCAGGCCGATCCGATACCCAGTACAAGTGCCAGGGTAAACGCTCCGATGAAGTAGCCGAGACTGCGCATGGACGCGCCGCCCTCGTCACGCCAGAGGGCGCGACGCGGCGAGGCGAGTACATGCGTTGTTTCTGGCAGGACGCTGGTCACGCGATCACGGTCTCTCGATGGCGTTTAGCCACGTAGGTTTCGCTTATTGCGGCAGCGGCGTTTCGCTGTCTCTCCCGACAGACAGGGTACTCTCCGGTGGGGCCGTAGCAGCGATGCCGTTGGGCCCCTGAAGCACCGCGCCGTCTGCCCTTGCCGCGGCGAGACTCGGTTTGGGGGTATCGTCGCCGGAAGGAGGCGCAGTGGGTGGGGCTTCGGCGCGTGGAGATGTCGGAGTCCCGGTAACGGGCCGTGCGTCCTTGAGCAGTGTGCTGATCTTCTCGAGAACTTGCCGCGTCGCCGGTGACATATCCTTGACGTTTTCCACGGGCTGCGGCGTCGGTGTGTCAGTTGTGGCATTCGCCTCCATGACCGCGCGGAGGCGTGCCTGCTCGGCGACCTGCACGGGATGCAGCTCAAGACCCGGAATTTGCGGGATATTGTCCGTGTCGTGGGACGCAACCATGTATTTTTGCCAGATCTCGGCCGGGAAACTGCCGCCGGTGATCCGTGACATCGGCGTAAAGTTGTCGTTGCCGAGCCACACGCCGGTCACGTACTGCCCGGTAAAACCCATGAACCAGGCGTCGCGGTAGGCCGTGCTCGTGCCGGTCTTGCCGGCAGAATAAGTGTAGTCGAGTTGCGCGCGCCGCCCGGTTCCTTCGGTGACGACCGATTGCATCATGGAATTGAGTTGCTCGATCACCTTGCGATCGAAGAGCTGCTTACGCTCCGGTTCGTCGCGATCGTGGTTGTAGATCAACTCGCCGCCGAGCGTCCTGATCTCCTCGATGCCGTAGGGCTTGACCTCGCGGCCGCCTGCGGCGAACACGGCGTAGGCGCCCGTATGCTGCAGCGGCGTCATGCCGGTATCGCCAAGCGCCATCGAGCATGTCTTCTTGAGATGGGTAATGCCCATCTTCTGCATATTGGCGAGCACTTTCTCGCGGCCGGCCTCAAGCGACAGCTTTACCGCGATGGTGTTGATCGATTTGGCGAAGGCCACGCGCAACGTCATGCGCCCGCGGAACCCGCCGGAATAATTCTTAGGCGACCAGGCGCCGCAACGGACGAAGCCGTCGCTGACCACCGAGTTCGGCGTGAAACCGTTCTCGAGCGCGGTCAGATACACATAGGCCTTGAACGAGGAGCCCGGTTGCCGGTAGGCGCTGGTGGCGCGATTGAACTGGCTCTCGCCGTAATCCTTGCCGCCGACCAAGGCCCGCACGGCGCCGTCAAGCTCCATGGAGACGAGCGCGCCATTGTCGAAATTCCGCGAGCGGCTGTACTGATTCATGATTTGCGACATCGCGTCCTCGGCATTTCTTTGCAGGCCGAGGTCTACGGTCGTGCGTGCGACGACGATATGATAGGGCTTGCCCCGCATCAGGCGCCGCACTTCCTCGAAGCCCCAATCGAGGAAATAGTCGGGTGTGTTGGAGCCGGCACGCTCGACGATCTTGGCGGGATTCATGCGCGCGCCGAACACTTGCCCTTCGCTCAAATAGCCCGCCTCGACCATGTTGCTCAGCACCAGGTTGGCGCGGGCGCGCGAGGCGGCGAGATTGATATGCGGCGCGTAACGGGTCGGCGCCTTGAACATGCCGGCGAGCATCGCTCCCTCGGCGAGCGTCACGTCGCGGATCGATTTACCGAAATAATACTGGGCTGCCGCCTCGACGCCGTAGGACCCACCGCCGAGATAGGCGCGGTCGAAATAAAGTTTGAGCAGCTCGGGCTTGGTGTAGTGGTTTTCCAGATAGATGGCGATGACCGCCTCTTTGATCTTGCGCGCGAGCGAACGCTCGGGCGACAGGAACATGTTCTTGGCGAGCTGTTGGGTGATGGAGCTGCCGCCTTGCACCACGTCGTCCTGGCGCATGTTCTCGGCGAGCGCGCGCAGCGTACCCATGACGTCGACGCCGAAATGATCGAAGAAGCGGCGGTCCTCGGTGGCGAGCGTTGCCTTGATCATATGATCGGGGATATCGGCGAGCGGCACCGAATCGTCACGCAACAGCCCGCGCTTGCCGATCTCGTTGCCGTAGCGATCGAGGAAGGTGACGCTATATTCGTCCGACAGGTTGATCTTGCCTTGCGCGATCTCGAAGGCGGGGAGCGCGAAGGCCGAGAGCACGATGAGCCCGGCGGTGCCAAGCGTCAGCGCCTCGCAGGCAAGTTCGTTCAGGGCGCGCAGCGGACCCTTGACCTCGAAACGGCCGAAAAAGGTGGAATACGAACTCCACCCATCGCGGAAGCGAGTCCACGCACCATAAATGCTTGAATCGATTGACGAATCGATCTTCAGCCAATCGATCAGCTTGCCCCGGCGTTCGCCTCGCAGAATGTCCCGCACCGCTCTAAGTCCCGGCTTTTCACGCCAAAACGTCCCGGCAGCAGAGGCCGCCCGGATGAATTCATAGGGGAAACTATACCGGGATTGCGGCCTTTTGTAGAGAAACTGCGCCGTTCCGCCCGCGCTTCCTGGGAATAACCCGAAGGGCGGCCGGCCGCAGCGCCTACTCGGGCACCTCGACCGGCGCCTCGCTCACCCCACTGGCCTCGCTCACCCCGCCGCCCCCGGAGGCCTGCTCGCGCATGCAGGCGGCAAAGTCCTCATCGGCCTTGCCCGGCCGCAGCCTCGAGAAGATCGCCGTCACCGACTTGATGCCCTTCGTGCGGGTCTTCTCGGCGCAGATCTCCGCCGCCGCTTCCCGCGTCACGGGCGCTTCGGATACGCCGGCCGGGCGCTTCTCCTGGACCATGGTCAAATTGGGCTTGACCTCGCCAGACGTGCAGGCCGCGAGCAGCATCGCCGCCAGCAGCGCCACAACCGCGCTCACGCCTCTCATGCCCGGCATCAACAACCCCTGCCTGTCCCCGCCCGCCATTGAGCCCCCACCATACGGCAACTCCGTGACCATATTGGCCGGCGCTTGTGCCAGACCACGCGTTGCGAGGCTTGCCGCACTCTACTAACATTTCGGCAAAACCGTCTTCAGGAGGGAGTCTATGCGGAGATGGGCTAAAGGATTTGCCGCCGGCCTCGCCATGCTGGCGCTGATCGCCCCGGGGCTCGCCGAGGACGATGATGACGAGGAGATCGAACTCGATCCGGCCACGCTCGATTGCCATGAAGAGGCGATCGAGGGCAGCGGCCCGAGCTTCCTGTCGGCGCGCAAGGAATCCGAGCAGGCGGCGCTCGACAATTGGCGCGAAAAAGCCCAGGCCGTGTTTCCGGAGGCGGACTGGAAATACGCGCTCGACTCCGGCGTGTCCTGCGTCGTGCAGGGGCTCTACTCCAAATGCTTCGCGCTCGGCATTCCCTGCAAGCCGAAAGCATGAGCCCCACCAAGGGACGCTGAGCGCCGGCGCCGAACGCGAAGCCGCGCCGCGCGTTGATCCCTCATAAGCGGCCGGGCGCGGTCCCGGCAAGCCAAGGAGGAACGCCCATGCTGAACTTCCTCGGATGCAGCGCCCAGGGCATCGCGGTGGCGAGCGGCGTGACCACGCTCGCTCTGCTCGAGCGCATGGTGGCGCAGAACATCCTGACCAAGGCCGATGTGCGCGCGGTGCTGGACAGCGGGGTCGCGTGCCTCGAGCCGCGCATCAATGTCGGAGCGGTCGCCGAAGCCGTGCATCTGATGCGCGACCGCATGCGCCCGATCTTCGAGGACGAACGCGCGCCGGCGGAGAACTAGGCGCACGCCTGAGCTTGATTGCCCTCACCCGGCCTCGCTGCGCTCGGCCACCCTCTCCCGCTTGCGGGAGAGGGAAGCGAGGTCCGCAAGGACCGAGCAGGGTGAGGGGGCTACAGGATCAGATAGAGCGCGAGCGCGATCAGCACGATGAGGATGGCGGTGACCACCGGCTGATCCTCGTCCCGGCCAACCTGCGCATGCTTCAATTCGTCGAACAGGTCGCGTGCCATGGTTGCCTCCCATGGGAATGATTTTGCGGGGATAATCCGGCTAGGCGGATAATGGTTCCCGGGGCATGACCAGACTTGGGCTTTACCCTTGGAGAAACAAGAAGTTGTGATCCCTCAACGCTTTGTTGACCGGAAAACGTCAGTAGTTTCAATTGATTTTGAGGCGGGAACACCACATTATAAGTTGCGTTGGCACACTCATGAGCCGACTAACCAGGAAACGCAAAGTGACTGGCATCAAGCGACAAGCGACCGAAGAAGTGAACTCTGAGACTCCCCAGGTCACTAAACCGCTCCGCAGCGGGCGAACTGAACGCTTGGACGCCGAACCCAAACGCAGGTCGGCGGATTACGATTCCATGCGCACGGAAATCCGCAAGCGCTACTCCAAGACCTTAACTCGCCTTGGCGAGTGAGCCCGTTTGGCTTCCCTGTCGAAGAAGGCGCAAAGCCTCGTCGCGGCGACGCGCTGCAATTTTTTCGCTATAGTCCAGCGGCGTCCTTGCGGCCTTCAAGACAACATCTCACGAAAAATGTCTATTGGCATAAAACGAACAGATTTACACGCGCTGGCTAAAGCGAAGCTTGACGATGCAAAGCTACTATTGGCGAACAGGCGATATTCGAATGCCTACTATCTTGCCGGTTATGCTGTTGAGTTGGCGTTAAAAGCCACAATCGCCAAGCAGATTGCCGCCGAGACTTTACCCGACAAAAAGATGATTGAAGAAACTTATCGGGGACACGACCTACAGAAACTAGCCGGGATCGCCGGGCTTTATACAGAAATGAAGAGCGAACAAGACGCCAATCCAGATTTTGCAGCTAATTGGGCCATCGTCACCGAATGGGAAGAGAAAGTAAGATACGAGACCGTCGATCCGTATACCGCTCAAACATTTATCCAAGCAATCGATGACCCAACACACGGAGTGCTACCATGGATCAAAGCTCGTTGGTAGCAAGTGGTCATCAACTAATTGATGTCCTAACAAAAGCAGGAATTGGCCCCCGGGCAGCAGTGTGGGTCCATAATACAGATACGGATACGTGGAGGCTTTGGATTGTTCCTCCTGAGGAGATAACTGATAAGCGGGACTTTTATCGAAGGGTCTCCGAGGTCATATCCAAAAATCGCGCTAACCTACCCAACCTTAATATCAGTGACACTGAATTCATAACGGCTGATAACCGCGTGATTCAGGCTTTGCGCCGCATATTTAGGGTGAAAGAGTTTGGCGCGATCATGATCTCTAGCACCATGTTTAACGGCGTTCAGTTGCCTGACGGCATCATTCTTTTGATGGATTTCTGATGCCGCGTTCTCTCGTTAACCGCCTCCTGTATAGCGTTTGCCATTGCCCAAACACGTCGTCTGGCTCACGGACAAGTGCCGGTGAGCTTTCTCTAACTTCCCCACAAAATCGCGTAGGAATTTTTTCATTCTCTGCACAATCGGCGCGGCGACGGTTTATTGTATATAAATAGGAATTTAGTCCTTGACAGCGTGACGCTGCCGGGCTAGGTTTTGGTTACAACGCGACAGGTGCGTAGGGACATCGAGGCGCCGCTAAAGAGGGCCTCGAACGCAACCGACAAGCCATTGCAGCGTGGAAACATCTTTTATATCGTCAGCGTCATGCTTACCTCTCTACACGCATACTCTTTTCAGGAACTAGAATCGGATGAGCATTAGATCGCACGCGTTTGGCCGTGTGACCCTCACGGGCCAGGACGCGAAGAAATTTAGAGATCAAGTCCGCTACGGTCGCCCTAAGCCGGCGGCGGTGGCGAGCGTCAAGCGTGGAATGAAACTTTCCCGGTCCCTCGTTAAGAAGGGGAGTGTGAAGTTCACGCTGCGCGCATCCTCGTCCAAAAAGCGCTAGTTGCCTCAGCTTGAAATTCGCCCGATCGAGACCGGCGACGGTGTAAAATCTCTATCGCTTGGTGACGAGAAGTTTGCGCCGCTCAAGACCTTCCTTCAGAAGCACGCCAAGGATTATGAGGTGGCGACGCTCGCCCGGACATATGTTGCCGTCGAGCCAGACTTAAATTCAAAACCGCAAATTCGCGGCTATATCACCTTGGTCGCGGGCGAGATTGTCACGGATGGAGCCGCCCCGCTCATCGAGACACCGGCCTATGCCTACTCGCAGTATCCCGCGGTTAAGATCGCCAGGCTGGCGGTGCACAAGGATTACCGCGGCTCTGGCCTCGGCAGAGAGCTGGTCGATCTCGCCCTTGGCATCACGAAAAGCTACATCTGTCCGAGAGTGGGATGCCGCTTCGTTGTGGTCGATGCGAAGCGATGCTCGATTCCTTTTTATGATCGTTGCGGGTTTACGCTTCTCGACACCAGAACCAACAAGCGACGGTCGGAGCCGGTGATGTTCGTAGACCTCAATAAGATTCCAGTCTAACGGGCTTTTGTTTGCGGCGCCGCTCTCAAAGAGCCGGCGCCTTTTTATATGGATTTGCCCTCACCCGGTTCTCCCCCCACCAAGTCGGGGGTCGAACCACCCTCTCCCGCTTGCGGGAGAGGGAAGCGAGGTCCGAAGGACCGAGCAGGGTGAGGGGAGTCTTATGCGAGTGGCATGCGATGGAGAGCAGCGATGCGAAACAGGAAACCGCAGACCGCAAGCTTCATGGCATCGATTGGGCGGGCATCGAGCACGCCTATCTGCATAGCGGCTGGTCAGTCCAGCGCATCGCCGACGCCTACGGCCCGTCCGACACCACGATACGCAAGCGCGCCAAGGCTCGAGGCTGGGTTCGCCTGGTCGCAACCGTTCCGCTCAGAGGCGGGCGGCCGCCACGCCCCCCTGGTCTGCCGGAAGCCAAGAAACCCTCGGTAAAAATCCGGCGGCAGCGCAGCTACGTCAAACGTCTCTACCGGCTGCTCGACAGCCAGCTTTCGGCATTGGAGGCATGCATGGCCGACACCAGCAAGACTTCGAGCGCGCTGGAGATCGAGCGCGCGGCGCGTGGCACGAACACGATCGCCGGCTGCTATCACAAGATCGTCGAGCTGGAGGAGGCGGCGCGCAAAGCCGGGAAGGCGAGCGAGACGAGCGCGGTCAGGAGCGAAGAGGATGCGGACAGACTCCGCCGCGATCTTGCGGAACGCCTGGAACGCCTCACCCCCGCAAGCCCGACTCACGGTTCTTGAGGGCCTCGCGCCCCATGAGCGGGGCTTTTTCCGCTACGATTTCGAGTTCTTCGCGCGCGACGACCAATTGCCGCCGGCTGAAGCGCAAGGCGGCGGCGACTGGACCACCTGGCTGATGTTGGGCGGCCGCGGCGCAGGGAAAACGCGCGCCGGCGCCGAATGGGTGCGGAAGCTCGCGCTCGCGGCAAAGGACGGCGGCGAATGCCGCATCGCGCTGATCGGCGAGACGCTGCGGCAGGCCCGCAGCGTGATGGTCGAGGGCGTGTCCGGGTTGCTCGCGGTGCATCGGCCGGAGGAGCGTCCGCGCTTCGAGGCGACCAAGCAGCAATTGCTGTGGCCGAACGGCGCCATCGCGCAGCTCTTCTCGGCGGAAGATCCGGAGAGCTTGCGGGGCCCGCAATTCTCCGCCGCCTGGTGCGACGAGCTTGGGAAATGGCGGCGGCCCGACGAGGTCTGGGCCATGCTGCAATTCGGGCTGCGTCTCGGCGCGCAACCGCGGCAGATGGTGACCACCACGCCGCGGCCGATCGCCTTGCTGAAGTCGCTGCTCGAAGATCCCTTATGCGCGGTGACGCGGATGCCGACTGCGGCCAACGCCGCCAATCTCGCGCCGTCGTTTCTTGACACCATTGTCGGGCGCTATCGCGGCACGCGGCTTGGCCGCCAGGAACTCGACGCCGAGATTTTGGAAGACCGCGAAGATGCGTTGTGGCCGCGCGCGCTGATCGAGCGCATGCGGGTTAAAACGGCGCCGGAATTGCGCCGCGTGGTGGTGGCGGTCGATCCGCCGGCCTCCAGCGGCCCGCATGCCGATGCCTGCGGCATCATCGTCGCGGGGCTTGGCGCCGACGATCGCGCCTATGTGCTTGCCGATCTCACGCGCGAGCGCGCCCGCCCTCTGGATTGGGCGCGGGCTTGTGTCGCCGCCTATCGGCGCTTCGAGGCCGACCGCATCGTCGCCGAGGTCAACCAGGGCGGCGATCTGGTCGAGACGGTGATCCGCCAGGTCGATGCGTCGGTGCCGGTGCGCGCGGTGCGCGCGCGGCGCGGCAAGTGGCTGCGCGCCGAGCCGGTGGCGGCCTTGTACGAGCAGGGCAGGGTGGCGCATGTCGGCGCCTTCCCTTCGCTCGAGGACGAGATGAGCGATTTCGGGCCTGACGGATTGTCGGCGGGCGCCTCGCCCGACCGCGTCGATGCGCTGGTCTGGGCGCTGACTGATTTGATGTTGCGCGCGCCGGTCACGCCGCGCGTGCGCCTGGTGTGAATGAGGACTGTCCATGACATTGCGCGAGAGGCTGGCACGGTTGTTCGGGGTGGAGGCCAAGGCGAGCCGCACGGCGAAATTCATCGCGCTCGCGGCGCGCGGACAGCCGGTATGGACGCCGCGCGATCTGGCGGCGCTCGCCCGCGAAGGCTTCGCCAAGAACGCGGTAGTCTATCGCGCCGTGCGCATGATCGCCGAAGCCGCGTCGTCGGTGCCGCTTTATCTGCATGACGGTGCGCGCGAGATCGATCAGCACAGGCTGCTCGATCTGCTCAAGCGGCCGAACCCGATGCAAGGTGGCCCCGATCTGTTCGAGACGCTGTACGGGCATCTGATGGTCGCGGGCAACGCCTATGTCGAGGCGGTCGCGGTTGACGGGACTTTGCGCGAGTTGCATGCGCTGCGTCCCGACCGCATGAAAGTGGTGCCGGGCGCCGACGGCTGGCCCGAGGCCTACGACTATACGGTCAACGGGCAGACGGTGCGGTTCGCGCAAAGCCCCGACGAGGGGTTACGCCCCATCCTGCATCTCGCTTTGTTTCATCCGCTCAACGATCATTACGGCATGAGCCCGCTCGAGCCGGCCGCCATCGGCGTCGATCTGCACAATGCGGCCGGCGCCTGGAACAAGGCGCTGCTCGACAATTCCGCCTGTCCCTCCGGCGCGCTGGTGTATAGCGCCAGGGACGGGCAGCTCGCGCCGGAACAATATGAGCGGCTGAAGGAAGAGCTCGAGGACAGCTTCCAGGGCGCGCGCAATGCGGGCCGGCCGCTGCTGCTCGAAGGCGGGCTCGACTGGAAGGCGATGGCCTTCTCGCCCAAGGACATGGATTTCATCGCCGCCAAGCACGTGGCGGCGCGGGAAGTGGCTTTGGCGTTCGGGGTGCCGCCGATGCTGCTCGGCATTCCCGGCGACAATACCTATGCGAATTACGCCGAGGCCAACCGCAATTTCTGGCGGCAGACCGTGTTGCCGCTGGTCAACCGCACCGCCAAGGCGCTGTCGGCCTGGCTCGCGCCTGCTTATGCGCGCGATGCGTCGCTGCCTGGCGTGACTTCGCTCGAATTGCGCCCCGATCTCGACGCCATCGAAGCGCTCAGCACCGAGCGCGAATCGCTGTGGGAGCGGGTGCGGCTCGCCGATTTCCTGACGCTGAACGAGAAGCGCGCGGCCATCGGCTATGGCGCGGTGGACGGCGGCGACACGCTTCGCCTGGATCACGCTTCGCCTGACTGAGTCGCCGGTATAGGAAGAGAGGCTTTTGCCATGTACACTTGCCCGCAAGCAGACAGCTCAGGGAGGCAACCATGGCACTCACACCCCCGACCAAGAATATCTTCCATCTCTCGGTGTTCCTGGCCTTGATCGGGCTAATCCTCTATTTCCTCGGCGTGTTCGACGTGTTCGAAGGGGGCTTCGCCGCGGTCGGCCATTACGCCTTCTGGGCGGCGCTGCTCGGCTGGCTCGTGCTGATGATCGGCGTGTCCGCCAAGGGCGTCTAGTCCGCACATTCACTGAAAGTACCCATCATGCTGCAACGCTTCGGCGACACGCTGCCCGAGCGCGAGATGAAGTTCGCGCCGGTCGATCTGAAATCGGTCGAGGCCGACGGCACCTTCTCGGGCTACGCCAGCATTTTCGGCGAGGTCGATCTCGGCCAGGACCTGGTGATGCCCGGCGCCTTTAGCGACAGCCTCGACGCGCGCGGCGTGCAAGGCGTGAAGCTGCTGTTCCAGCACGACCCCAATGAGCCGATCGGCATCTGGCTGGATCTGCACGAGGACGCGCGCGGCCTGTTCGCGCGCGGCCGCCTCATGCCGGAGGTGACGCGCGCCCGCGAGGTGTTGAGCCTGATGCGGGCCGGGGCGCTGGACGGCCTGTCCATCGGCTTCCGCACCGTGCAAGGGCGCACCGATCCCGCCAGCGGCGTGCGCCGCCTCGACAAGATCGATCTGTGGGAAATCTCGGTGGTGACCTTCCCCATGCTGCCCGAGGCGCGGGTCGACGCGGTGAAGCGGCGAAAGGCGCACAGCCCGGCCCTCAGTTCGCTCATGCAGCGCCGGCTCGCCGGCAAGTTCCGCCACGCCGCGCGGGTCCTGCGTACCGTCTGACACAAAAAGAGTTTCGCAATGCAGTCGCAAGCGGGCTGGCAGGCCGGCGCGCAGCTCCGGCGCATGGGCTGGTTGCTGCATGCGCATCACGTCGAGACCAAGCTTCTCGCGCTCGACCATGCGGTCAAAGCCAATTTTAACCCGAACCAGCCGCGCGTGCCGGCCGGCAGTGCCGATGGCGGGCAATGGACTGGTGGTGGCGGAGGAGGGGGAGGCAGAAATGTTGGCGGAAGTGACGGAAGTGACACGCTCGTCGGCAGCGACGGCGATGACCGGTTTGGCGACCTGCCGGACATACCGAAAGAGCGCCCGCCGAACATTCGGGATCGTAATCGGCTGGTCAGGCGCATCGCCACTCTCGTTGCGAGGATGGCCGGACGAGTGGGAGCAGGCCGCGCGGGCCTTATTATAGCCGGCCTCGACCTAGCCCAATGGGTCTACGACGAGTATCAGGCCTATGCCAGGATCACGGCTTATGCCGACCCGCCGAAAACACTGGAAGAGCTGCACGATGCCGTATCGTTCCCCGCGGCGGGTTACGAAATTCATCACATTGTGGAGCAAGGCCCCGCGACGGTGGAAGGCTTCCCCAAGTCGCAGATTGACGCGCGCGACAACTTGGTGAGAATTCCAAAGTTGAAGCACCAGGACATTACCGGGTGGTATGCTACGCCAAATGAGCGCTTTGGTGGCCTTCGTCCTCGTGATTACCTACGAGGTAGGAACTGGGAAGAGAGAAGAGCAATTGGCATAGAGGCACTCATCAAATTCGAGGTTCTAAAGCCATGAAGCGACCGCCTCTCAGCGATATGACAGTGCAAGAGCTGGTCGAAAACTTTGCAGGTATTGCGATGGCTCAGGACGAGGCGCTTCTAGATCGCGACACGAGCAAGTTTTCGCGGCTGTTCCACCAGATGCAAGACGTGAGTGGGGAGCTAAAAGCGCGGCCCGGCGATCAAAGACGGGCGCTGCTAACGCTTTACGATCACCCAAATGCCCAAGTTCGCCTGAAGGCGGCGGACGCGACGTTGGCCGTAGCGCCCAAAGCCGCACGGGAGAAGCTTAAAGAAATTGCTGAGTCACATGAATTTCCCCAGGCCGGCGATGCAGGTATGGCGCTGTGGGCGCTCGAAAAGGGTATATCCACGCCGACCTAGCGTAAGCTGGTTAGCCCGCGCCTCACCGCGCATATGCAGCGGCGGCTCGCCGGCAAGTTCCGCCACGCCGCGCGGGTCCTGCGCGCCGTCTGACACAAAAAGAGTTTCGCGATGCAGTCGCAAGCGGGCCGGCAGGCCGGCGCGCAGCTCCGGCGCGTGGGCTGGTTGCTGCATGCCTATCGCCTCGAGACCAAGCTTCACGCGCTCGACCATGCGGTCAAAGCCAATTTCAACCCGAACCAGCCGCGCGTGCCGGCCGGCAATGCCGATGGCGGACAATGGACTGGAGGCGGAGGAGGGGGTGGTGGTGCGTCAGCGAGAGAGTCAGGCGAGACGCTATCTGGCGGCGATGGCGACGACCGGCCAGGCAGTCAGCCTAAAGTACCGAAGCATAGGCCAGGTTCAGCCCGGGCACGGACCACCATCGTCAAGCAGGTGGCGAGATATGTGGCGAGCTTCGCGATCCGCAGCGTGGTCAAGCGTGGCCGCATCATTCTTGAAGTGCTGCAACAGGGTTCGTGGCTTGAGGAATACGCGCCGTATATAAGAGCGTATGTCGAACCGCCGAAGAGCCTCGAAGAATTGCAAGATGCGGTTTCATCGCCGCAACGAGGCTATGATATACACCACATTGTGGAGCAAACCTCTGCCGAGCAGGACGGCTTCCCACGATCGTTGATCGATTCACCCGAAAATCTCGTGCGTATTCCCACTTTGAGACATTGGCAGGTCACCGCTTGGTCTATGCTGAGAAATGAGAACTATGGTGGCGTTTCGCCACGTACATACCTTCGGGGTAGAAGTTGGGAAGAGCGCATGAAGGTTGGCAAGGATGCTCTCATAAAGAATGGAGTCCTCAAGCCATGAGGCCGGGCGAGCTTCAAATGATGAGCGTGGCGCAACTGGTCGAGCGTTTTGAAGCGATAGCGTTAGCCCAGGACGAAGCGATTCTCTATGACGAGATCAAGAAGTTCAATCGTCTGTTCGGTCAGATGGAGAACGTGAAAGAGGAACTCAAAAGTCGCGTTGGTGACCAAAGGCGAGCACTAATGGTGCTTTATGAACATCCTAATGCGCAAGTTCGTTTGAAAGCTGCAAAAGCGACGTTGGCAGTAGCACCGCAAGAAGCGCGGAGACTTATTGAAGTGATCGCGGACTCTCACGAGTTCCCGCAGGCCGGCGACGCGGGGATGACGTTGCTAGCGCTCGACGAAGGCATCTTCAAGCCGACCTGACTGGCATGGTGAAACGCCGCAAGTTGCAGGACAGAACGATCGACCAACTGGCCGAGAACTTTGCTGCACTAGTTCTTTCCGCGTCCAAGCTTCCGGCTTCCAAGGCCGACAAGCTTCGCAGCGAAATTATTGAGATCGAAGACGAACTCAAGGCGCGCGGCTCGGAGCACCATACTGACCTGCTGCCATTAGCCGATCATCCAGACGTGGTGGTTCGTTACGAAGCTGTGGCGGCAACCTGGATGCGCTCCCTCGACCAAGGCAGGTATAAACCGTCCTAAGCGTCGCAGCCAACGGACGCGAACATTCCTTTCATCATGCCCGGCTTTCGCGCCGGACATTCGTATTTTTAAGCCCTGCATCCGCCTCGCGTGATTGCCGGAGTTACTGGATTCCCGCTTGCGCGGGAGTGACCGGGGAGGGGAGAGCGACCGCCTCGCAGATTTTGACACCACCCCGAAGAAGAGGACTGACATGAGCGAACTGCAAGTGACGCAAGAGAGTGCAAAGATCGAAACCAAGGCCGTGCGCGGCCGGCGCTATTCGCGGCGCAGCGCGCTGAACGGCGACATGCCCGTTGGCGACATCGTCAACGGCAACGGCACGAGCGAGGCGACCGGCGCTTCCGGCGAGGAGGTGGCGCTCGCTTTCGATGAGTTCATGCGCGCCTTCGAGGCGTTCAAGCTCGCCAACGAGGAGCGGCTCGCCCAGATCGAGCAGTCGATCTCCGAGGATGTGGTGACCACCGAGAAGCTTGCCCGCATCAACCGCGCCATCGACCAGCATCAGGCGGTGATGGACCAGCTCAGTTTGAAGGCGGCGCGCCCGCCGCTCAGCGGCTCGGGCTTGCGCTCGAGCGGCGCGCTGCTGCAGCATAAGGCGGCGTTCGATGCCTATGTCCGCCGCGGCGAGACGCATGGCTTGCATCTGATCGAGCAGAAGGCGCTGTCGGTCGGCTCCGGCCAGGATGGCGGTTATCTGGTGCCGCCCGAGACCGAAGCGGCGGTGATCCGCGGCGTGAAGAACATTTCGCCGATCCGCGCCATTGCCGGCAACCGCACGGTCAGCGCATCCGTCTACAAGAAGCCGTTCGCCGTGACCGGCCCAGCCACCGGCTGGGTGGCCGAGACGGCGACGCGGCCCGAGACCAATTCGCCGACGCTCGCCGAGCTGACCTTCCCGACCATGGAGCTTTACGCCATGCCGTCGGCGACGCAGACCCTGCTCGACGATTCGGCGGTGAATATCGACGAGTGGCTGGCCGAGGAGATCCAGATCGCCTTCGCCCAGCAGGAAGGCACCGCCTTCGTCTCCGGCGACGGCAACAACAAGCCGAAGGGCTTCCTCAATTACACCAAGGTCGCCAACGGCTCGTGGAGCTGGGGCAATATCGGCTATATCGCCACCGGCGAGGATGGCGGCTTCGCCGAGACCGACGCGAGCGACAATCTGATCGACCTGATCTACAGCCTGAAATCGGAGTACCGGTCGAATGCGCATTGGGCGATGAACCGGGCGACGCAGGCGGCGATCCGCAAGATCAAGGACGCCGACGGCAATTACATCTGGCAGCCGGGCGAGCGCGCCGACCTTGCGCCGACCCTAATGAACTACCCGATCGCCGAATCCGAGGACATGCCCAACATGGCCGAGGACAGCTATTCGATCGCGTTTGGCGATTTCAATCGCGGCTATCTGGTGGTCGATCGCGCCGGCATCAGCGTGCTGCGCGATCCCTATTCAGCCAAGCCCTACGTGCTGTTCTACACCACCAAGCGCGTGGGCGGCGGCGTGCAGGATTTCGATGCCATCAAACTGCTGAAGTTCGGCGAGTCCTAATCGCGAAAGCCTGGCCGGCCTTCGCCCGGCGAAGCCGTCTTGTTCCGTGCTGCCGCTTTGGCTTCGGCCGGCGCAGCCGGGGCCGGCCCCCGGATCAAGTCCGGGGGCAGGCGGCCGCGTTGCGCCCCTCCCACGCGCGCGGCCGCCACTCTTTTTCATTGAGGAATAAGCGATGGCTCTTGTGCTGACCGAAGCACCGGCGGTCGAGCCAGTCAGTCTTGCCGAGGCCAAGGCGCATCTCAGGATCGATTCCGATCACGAGGATGCGCTGATCGGCGCGTTGATCACGACCGCGCGGATGTTCGTCGAGCGTACGCTCGGGCTCGCGCTTATAACACAAGGCTGGTCGTATTTTCTCGACGCCTGGCCGCGCAGCTACACCATGGCGCTGCCGCTCATCCCCGTGCAGGCGGTGAGTGCCGTCAGACTGCATGGCGCCGACGGCAGTGTCACGACGCTCGACACTGACTCTTACGCCGTCGATGTGCTGTCGCAGCCGGCGCGGATCGTGCTGAACGGGGCGATGCCTACGGTCGCGCCGCGCGCGTTGAACGCTTTCGAAGTGCTGCTCCTGGCAGGGTATGGCGACGAGGAGGAGGATGTGCCGGCGACGCTTCGCCATGCAGTCCTCCTGCTCGTCGCCCATTGGTTCGAACGGCGCGAGCCGGTGGTGCTCGGCGCCGCGGCGCAGGACGTGCCGGCGACCGTCGCCGGACTGCTGCTGCCCTATCGCAAGGTGCGGCTGTGACCGAATTTATGCCGAGCGATCTGCGCCATCGCCTCGTGCTCGAACAGATCGTGCGCGAGGCGGACGAGGGCGGCGGTTTCACCGAGAATTGGGTCGAGGTGGCGACACTTGCCGCTTCGCTGCGTCCGCTCGGCGGCGTGGAGCGTTTCGAGTCGGACCGGCTCACCGGCATCGTCACGCATGAGGTCGCCTTGCGCTACCGGCCGGGCGTCGTTCCGGCCATGCGCTTCCGCCACGGCGCGCGCGTGTTTCATGTCCTGAGCGTGATCGACGTCGAGGAGCGCAAGCGCTGGCTGAAATGTCTGTGCGAGGAGCGCGACTTATGACGGCGGTGACGATCAAGGGATTGGCGGCACTGCAATCGCGGCTGGAGGCGCAAGCCCTGTCGCAAGCCTTCGCGGAGGCGGTGCGGCAGGAGGCCGAATCACTGGCCGAAACCGCCCGCGCCGAAGCACCGGGCGCCCTCGGAGAAACCGTCGAAATCAGGGACGAAAGCCGCAAGGACCGCCCTGCCTACGCCGTAGGCACAGCCCATCCGGCCGCGCGAACCCTTGAATTCGGCACCCTGCGCCAGCCGGCAACCCCTTGGCTGATGCCGCTTTTTTGGGCGCGTTCACCCGCCGTCAAGGACCGGCTGCGTAAAATCGTGACGGCTGCCTTGCAGGTTTGAACAGTACGGGACGCCACCCCATATCTAAGGCAACGACGAATTGGAGACCTGCCATGACGGAAGTTGCGAGTTGGGCACTTCAGCGCGGCGTCTATCAGGCGCTTGCCGGTTCCCCCGGTCTGACGACGCTGCTCGGCGGCGCGCGGATCTATGACGATGCGCCGCAATCGGCGCCTTATCCCTTCATCACCCTCGGCCAAAGCGTGATGCGCGACTGGAGCACCGGCACCGAGGACGGCGCCGAGCATGAGCTGACGCTGCATGTGTGGTCGCGTGCCGGCGGCAAGCGCCAGGTGCAGGAGATCACCGAGGCGATCAAGCAGGCGCTGCACGACAAGCCGCTGATGCTCGAGGATCATTACCTGATCAATCTGCGCCATATTTTCTCCGAGGCGCGGCTCGACCCGGACGGCGATACCTTCCACGGCATCGTGCGCTATCGCGCCGTGACCGAGCCGGCCCACGCGGCTGCGGCTTAAAAGACAGTCGCGCGAGAGCGCAGGCTTAAGCTATACGAGGCTCCCGGCAATAGCAGGGGGCCTCGATGTCTATCTGGACCAAGTTCAAGCAATTCGCTGACCGCCTCACGGGGCACGGCCATCGCGCCCTAAACCTGCGCGAGGACGAGCTACGCCTTGCCGCCGCGGCCTTGCTCATTCATGCGGCGCTGGTGGACGGCCATAAGGATGCCGAGGAGAGCCGAAAGCTCAAGGCGCTGTTGCAGAAGCGCTTCGCTATCGACGGCGCGGAACTGATCGCGACGTTGGGCGAGGCCGAAGACTGGGAGAAGCAGTCGGTCGACCTCTACGGCTTCACCAGCGTGTTGACGCGCGAGCTCGACCAGGACGGCCGCAAGCGCATCGTCGAAATGCTGTGGGAGATCGTGCTCGCCGATGGCGTGCTGCACGAGTTCGAATCGAACCTGGTATGGCGCGCCTCTGAGCTGCTCGGCGTGTCGGCGCGCGACCGTGTAGCGTTGCGCAAGGCGGTCGAGAGCCGGCTGTAATAGGTCTTGGGGCGAGGAAGGTGAAGGGCGGCTTCGGCCGCCCTTTTGATTTGCGCGAATTTCAACATGAGGACCAGACATGACGGCGCAGAAGGGCAAGGATTTGCTGCTCAAGGTCGATGCCGACGGCGCGGGCGAATTCACCACGGTGGCGGGGTTGCGGGCGCGTTCGCTCGCCTTCAACGCAGGCACGGTCGACATCACCGACCAGGACTCGCCCGCACGCTGGCGCGAGCTGCTGCAAGGCGCCGGGCTGAAGACCGCGCGCATCTCCGGCAGCGGCATCTTCAAGGACGCGGCGTCGGACGAGACGCTGCGCGCTTATTTCTTCAACGGCACGGTGCGCGCCTGGCAGATCATCGTGCCCGATCTCGGCACGGTCGAGGGACCGTTCCAGATCGCCACGCTGGAATATGGCGGGCAGCATGACGGCGAGGTGACGTTCGATGTGAGCCTCGAATCCGCCGGCGCGCTCAGTTTCGCGGCTGCATCTTAGGAGGGACGCATGGTCAATCGGCACAGGGGCGAGATCGAGGCGACGCTCGACGGCAGCGAAGAAGACCCAGCGCGCGCCGTGAGGTTCGAAGCCAACCGGATCGCCTGAAAGGGCCGACCATGATCCTGACTGCTCTCTATCGAGCCGTTGAACCGATGAGCACGAGCAAGGCTGCGGCCGCCGGCGGCGCCGGCGCCGGTGTGTCGCTCACCGCCGCCATGATCGATCCTGGTGCTGCATCGTCCTGGCTGCACCTGCTGACGCTCGTCATCGGCAGCCTGACGGGTCTCGCGTCCTTCACGCTCGTGGCGCTGAAGATCGTGCAGCAATGGCGGGCGATGCGTTCTCCACCGCCGCCGCCGTCACGGTAATCCGCTCTCACCAACCAGCCGCCGCAAGGCGGCTTTTTCATAGGAGAAACAACATGCAGTTGCCGTCCTGGTACGCGCTTGCGCTCAAGGAGCGCGGGGTCAAGGAAGCTCCGGGCAAGGCGAACAATCCCACGGTCGTGGCCTATTACCGTGACGCCGGGCATTCGGGGGTGAAACACGACAGCGTGCCGTGGTGCGCGGCATTTGTCGGCGCCATGCTAAAACGCGCCGGGCTGAAGCCTTCAGGCTCGCTGCTTGCCCGCTCCTATCTCAACTGGGGCACGCCGCTGAAGCAGCCGAAGCAGGGCTGCATTGTCGTGCTCAAACGCGGCAACTCGACCTGGCAGGGACACGTCGCCTTTTTCGATCACGCCGAGGGCGGTCGTCTCGTCTGTTTCGGCGGCAATCAATCGGACCGGGTGTGCTTCGCGCCTTACGACAGATCGCGTCTGCTCGGCTTCCGCTGGCCTTCTTAGTTTGCGCTACCGCGCTTCGCGCTACTTGAGCGCTAAGTTTGCGCTACCGCGCTTCGCGCTACTTGAGCGCGGGTTTGCGCTACCGCTTCGCGCCACTTCACGAAAACTCGCAAAGGAGAATGCAATGCACAATTTCGCCTGGCTCGTCACCGGCGGCTTCGCCAAGGGCTACCGCACGCAGATCCTTGGGCTCACAACCGCGCTGTCGACGGTCGCGCTATGGGCGGTCGGCGACATGACGCTGTCCGAGCTCATGGCCAAGCTGCCGATCATCCTCGGCGGCCTCGGGCTAGCCGCTTTGGGGGTCAAGGTCGATGATAAGAAGGGGGAAAATTAACCGTCGGCGTTCAGGTGATGTTCATGCGCCTGGATTTAGGGTACGCCCGCGACGTTGATTAGCTGGAACGAGACGAATGCGCCTTCTAACGACACGAGCAGCGAGTTGGGCCCTGGTGGCCGCGATCCTGATGATCGCGCCCCAGGCCATGGCCGAATGCCTGCCGTGGAAGAAGGCGGGTCCGCTCATCGCCAAGAATGGTCTGGTTCCGGCCAACCAGGTCTATGAGACGGTCTTGGCGCGAACCGGCGGCAAGATCCTCCACGCCAGCCTGTGCGAGAATAACGGGCGCTTCGTCTATAAATTCTCGGTTCTCGGACCCAAGGGCGACGTCACCAATCATAACATTGACGCCAGGACGGGGCAGTTCTAGGAGGACCCGGTCATCCTGATGTGACCGTGGGGAGGTGTCGCGTGCGGCTTCTCGTCGTCGAGGACGATCCGGATCTCAACCGCCAGCTCGTTGCCGCGCTGAGCGACGCCGGCTATGCCGTCGATACCGCCTTCGACGGTGAGGAGGGGCACTATCTCGGCGACACCGAACCTTACGATGCCGTGGTGCTCGATCTCGGCCTGCCCAAAAAGGACGGCCTGAGCGTGCTCGAGCAATGGCGGCGCGACGCCCGCAACATGCCAGTCCTCATTCTCACCGCGCGCGAGCGGTGGAGCGACAAGGTGGCCGGCATGGATGCCGGCGCCGATGATTATGTCGCCAAGCCTTTCCATATGGAGGAGGTGCTGGCGCGGCTGCGCGCACTGCTCCGCCGCTCCGCCGGTCATGCCCGCAACGAGATGGAATGCGGACCGCTCCGGCTCGACACCAAGACGGCGCGGGTGACAGTCGACGGCCAGAGCATCAAGCTGACGAGCCACGAATACCGCGTGCTCGCTTATCTCATGCTGCATCGCGACCGCGTGGTGTCGCGCACCGAGATCGTCGAGCATCTCTACGAGCAGGATTTCGACCGCGACTCCAATACGGTCGAGGTGTTCATCGGCCGCCTGCGCAAGAAACTTCCCATGGCCCTGATCAAGACCGTTCGAGGACTCGGCTATCGCCTCTCGGACGTACAAGATGAGGCCTAGCTCTCTCGCCTTCAGGCTCTTCGCCTCGGCCGCGGCCTGGACCCTCGTGGTCATCCCCGCCGCCGCCATCATTCTTTCCTCGCTCTACCGCCAGGCCGTCGAGCGCAATTTCGACGCGCGCCTCAACATCTATCTGACGAGTCTCGTCGCCTCCTCCACCGCGACGGAACCGGGTTCGCAGTCAGTCGCTCCCAAGGAACCCACCGGCCTCGGTGAGCCGATCTTCACCATTCCGTTCTCCAGCTGGTACTGGCAAATCAAGCCGCTCCACGGCGCCACGCGCCCCACCTTCGCCTCCGACTCCCTGCTCGACCAGCAGCTCACCCTCCCGAGTCAGAGCGGCATTTCCCCCGACCAAAGTTTGACGCGGCGCGACTATGCGCCAGGTCCCGAGGGCCAGAATCTGCGCATCGTCGAGCGCGAGATCAGGCCCGGCGGACCGCAATCGGCGCCTTATTCCTACGCGGTGGCGGGCGATGCGGAAGAGATCGAGCGCGACATCGCCTGGTTTACCACCATGCTCATCGCGGCGCTGGCGCTGCTTGGGCTCGGCCTGGTCACGGCGAGCTTCTTTCAAGTGCGCTATGGGCTCGCACCGTTGCGCGCCATCAGGCGGGATCTTGCCGCCATCCGATCGGGCGACGCCGAGAAGCTCGAAGGCGAACTGCCGGACGAGATCAGGCCGCTGCAACAGGAGCTGAACGCGCTCATCCAGTCCAACCGTGAGATCGTGGAACGCGCGCGCATGCATGTCGGCAATCTTGCCCACGCGCTCAAGACGCCGCTCAGCGTCATCCGCAACGAGGCGCAGGCGCATCAGGGGCCGCTCTCCGACAAGGTCGTCGAGCAAGCGGAGATCATGCGCACACAGATCACCCATCATCTCGACCGGGCGCGCGTGGCGGCACGGTCGAGCCTGATCGGCGACACGACCGAAATCGACGGCGTGCTCCAGGCGCTGAAGCGGACGCTCGATCGCATCTATGACGAACGCGGCATCGATCTCGAAGTGGAGACAACCCCCGGCTTGAAGTTCCAGGGGGAGAAGCAGGATCTGGAGGAGATGGTGGGGAACCTGCTCGACAATGCCTGCAAATGGGCAAGGAGATCCGTGCGGGTCTCGACCGAGCACGTCGCCGGCCGCCCCCGATTCACCGTCCTTGTCGATGATGACGGGCCGGGACTCACGGAAGAAGAGCGGGAAAAGGCGGTGAAGCGCGGGCAGAGACTGGACGAGACCAAGCCGGGCTCGGGGCTAGGCCTCTCCATCGTCGCCGACCTTGCTCATCTATATAAGGGTCGCTTCGCGCTCGAACCTTCGCCCGAAGGTGGGTTGCGCGCGCGGCTCGAACTACCCGCCGCCTGATTTTTCCCGGTTTTCCGAGCCGAAACCTAATTTGGCCAGAATTGTTATTTCTTAAGGACCCGGTGGGAGTATTGTTCAGTTCAGTCTGGTGTTGGACTCCTCGCCCCCAGATTCGGGCGGAAGGTGACGTTATGAGACTTGCACCCATCATCGCCATCGCCATGCTCCCGGCATTGTTCACCGCTTGCGGTCCCGGCAACAAGCAGGGCACCGGCACGATCGTCGGCGCGGTTGCCGGCGGCGCCGCGGGTGCCGCGATCGGCGGCAGGGACAACCGCATTCCCGGCATGGCCATCGGCGCCGTGGCCGGCGGCATCATTGGTAATGAGATCGGCAGGAACCTGGACCAACGCGACCGCGAGCTGGCAGCCGCGGCCGAGTATCAGGCGCTGGAATATGGGCATTCCGGTACCCCCGTGCCCTGGGATAATCCCAACTCGCAGCATCGCGGGCAGATCGTGCCGGGCAAGCCCTACCAGCAAGGCAACACCCATTGCCGGCCCTATACGCACACAATCTATATCAGCGGACAGCCTCAGACCGTGCGCGGCACCGCCTGCCGCAATCCCGACGGCAGCTGGGCGACCATCAGCTAAACCGCCAGAAACCGGCTTCTTTCTTGCGGCGAATCATCTTCGCGCGCTTGCCCCTCAATCCGCCATTCCCTATGGCTAGCCTTCGCATGAATGGAGGCTAGCGCACGTCTTGTTCCTCTGGGTCATCCTCGCACTGCTTACGGCGATCGTGCTGTACGGGCTGCTGCGTCCGCTGATTGGGCGCCGCGCCGACGATCCGGCGCGCGAGGCTTTCGATGCCGCCGTCTATCGCGACCAGCTCGCCGAGGTCGACAGCGACCGCGCGCGTGGGCTGATCGGCGAGACCGAGGCGGAAGCGGCGCGGCTCGAGATCGCGCGGCGTCTGCTCGCCGCCGATTACGGCAAGGACATCGCCCCGGACGACAACAAAAGCAGCTTTCCCGCCAAAGCGGCGATCATCGCCGTGGCCGTCATGCTGCCGGTCGCGGTGCTCGGACTCTATCTCACCTACGGATCGCCGCGCCTCCCCGACCAGCCGCTTGCCGCGCGCCTCCAGGATCCCGTCAACGAACAGAATCTCGCCGCACTCGTCGCACGCGTTGAAGCGCGCTTGCGCGAGCATCCGGAGGAGGGCGAAGGCTGGGAGGTGATCGCGCCGGTCTATATGGGCTGGCGCCGCTATGGCGACGCCGCGCAAGCCTATGCGCAGGCGATCCGCCTGCTCGGGCCGTCAGCGAAGCGTCTTTCGGGCCAGGGCCAGGCGCTCGTGCTGAAGAATGACGGCGTGGTGACGGAGGTGGCGCGCCAGGCGCTCGAACAAGCGCTTGCGCTCGACGCGTCGCTGCTCGAGCCGCGCATTCTCCTCACCATCGCCAAGGAGCAAGACGGAAATTTTGCCGCTGCCGTCGAGGACTGGCGCGCGTTGCGGGAGAAGCAGGACAATGACCAGTGGCGCGCGATGGTCGACCAACGCATCGAACAAGCCGAGGCGCGTCTTGCCGGCGGACCGCGTGTCGATCCCGGTCCAAGTCAAAGCGACATCGCCGCGGCGGAGAACATGAGTCCCGCCGAACGTCAGGCGATGGTCGAGCGCATGGTGCAAGGTCTCGCGGCACGTCTCGCGCAACAAGGCGACGATCTGTCGGGTTGGTTGAAACTGGTCAGGGCCTATACTGTGCTCGACCGCAAGGACGAGGCGCAAGCGGCGCTTGCCCGCGCCAAGAGCCAGTTCAGCGGCAACACGCAAGCCATCGAGCAGCTCGACGCACTCGCGGCAGAGCTTGGACTGAAATCATGACAAGGAAGCAGCGCAGAGGAATCCTGATCGGCACTTGTCTTGCCGTTCTCGCCATCGCCGTCGGGCTTGTGCTGTTCGCCATGCGGGATTCGATCGTCTTCTTCTATAGTCCGAGCGAGGTGGCGGAGATGCAGATCGAACCCGGCCAGCGCTTCAGGCTTGGCGGCTTGGTGGAGATGGGCAGCGTGGTGCGCGGGGAGGGGACCACGATACGCTTCGCCATTACCGACCAGGCCAAGACCTTGCCGGTGACCTATACCGGCGTGCTGCCCGATCTCTTCCGCGAAGGACAAGGCGTCGTGGCCGAAGGCTCGCTCGAGCCGAACGGCACTTTCCATGCCGATAACGTGCTGGCCAAGCACGACGAGAATTACATGCCGCCGGAGGTGGCCAAGAAGCTGAAGGAGCAGGGCGTGTGGCGCGACGATGCTGAGGTGAACTAGCCGGAATGATCGCTGAGATCGGACATTATGCGCTGATCCTCGCGCTGGGCGTCGCCATCGTCCAGGCGGTCCTGCCGCTCATCGGCATGCGCGCCCGCGATCCGCAACTTGCCGCGGTGGCGCTTCCTGCCTCGCAACTCCAGTTCTTGCTGGTCGGCATCGCCTTCATCGCGCTGACCACGGCGTTTGTCACCTCCGACTTCTCGGTGCTGAATGTGTGGCAGAACTCGCATTCGGCCAAGCCGCTGCTCTACAAATTCTCGGGCGTGTGGGGGAACCATGAAGGCTCCATGGTTCTCTGGGTGCTGATCCTCGCTCTGTTCGGGGCGGCGGTCGCGGTTTACGGATCAAATCTGCCGAAGCAGCTTCAGGCCAATGTGCTCGCGGTGCAGGGCGCGCTCGCCGCGGCGTTTCTCCTCTTCATCATCGCGACGTCAAATCCCTTCGCGCGCATCGATCCCGCGCCCTTCGACGGCATGGGCCTGAACCCGGTGCTGCAAGACCCCGCTCTCGCCTTCCACCCGCCCTTCCTCTATGCGGGCTATGTCGGATTCTCCATGGCGTTCTCTTTCGCGGTCGCCGCGCTGATCGACGGTCGCATCGACGCCGCTTGGGCGCGCTGGGTCAGGCCGTGGACTCTCGCCGCCTGGATGTGTCTCACCATCGGCATCGCCATGGGTTCGTGGTGGGCCTATTACGAGCTCGGCTGGGGCGGGTTCTGGTTCTGGGACCCGGTCGAGAACGCCTCTTTCATGCCATGGCTCGCGGGGACCGCGCTGCTCCATTCGGCGCTGGTCATGGAGAAGCGCGACGCGCTGAAAGTATGGACCATACTGCTCGCCATCATCACCTTCTCACTAAGCCTGATGGGCACCTTCCTAGTGCGCTCCGGCGTGCTCACTTCGGTGCATGCCTTCGCCGTGGACCCCGCGCGCGGCGTGTTCATCCTCGCCATCATGGGCCTGTTCGTCGGCGGTGCGCTCGCGCTCTTCGCCTGGCGTGCGCCACTGCTGTCGCAAGGCGGGCTGTTCGCGCCGATCAGCCGCGAAGGCGCGCTTGTCCTCAACAATCTCCTGCTCACCACGGCTTGCGCCGCCGTGTTCGTCGGCACGCTCTATCCGCTGGCGCTCGAGGCGCTGACCGGCGAAAAGATTTCCGTCGGCCCGCCCTTCTTCAATCTCACCTTCGTGCCGCTGATGATACCGCTACTCATCGCCGTGCCGTTCGGGCCGTTGCTTGCGTGGAAGCGCGGCGATCTTCCCGGCGCGGCGCAACGGCTCATGGCGGCGGCGGGGATCGCGCTCGGCGTTACGGTGATCATGCTCGCCATCAATCAACGGGGACCCTGGCTTGCGCCATTCGGCATCGGCTTCGGCTTCTGGCTGATCATGGGCGCCGCGACCGAAATCTCTTATCGCGTCAAACTGTTCGAGGCATCGGGCGGCGAAATCTGGCGGCGGCTGCGTAACCTGCCGCGCGCGGCCTTTGGCTCGGCGCTGGCGCATGCCGGCCTTGGGTTGACGGTGATCGGTATCGTCGCCACCACCGCCTGGGGGTCTGAGAAGATCCTGGCGCTCAAGCCCGGCGATACGACCGATATCGCCGGCTATCACCTCGCGTTTAACGGCGTCGCGCCGCGCCAGGGTCCGAACTACAGCGAGCGCGTGGCGCTGTTCAATGTGACGCGGAACGGCAGGGAAGTCATCGAGCTCACGCCGTCGAAGCGGGAGTTCATGGCCGAACAGAGCAGCACCACGGAAGCCGGCATCTACACGAGCTGGCGCGGCGATCTTTATGTCGTGCTCGGCGATGCCCTGAAGGACGGCGCCTATACCATCCGCGTCTATTTCCATCCCCTGGTCTGGCTGATCTGGTTTGGCGCCGTGGTGATGTTCATCGGGGGCGCCGTCTCGCTGTTCGACCGGCGCTTGCGGGTCGGTGCGCCGAAACGGGCGGAGACCAAAGCCGCACCCGTGCCGGCCGGAGAATGACCATGCGAGCGGCCCGCACTCTCGCCCTCCTGTCGCTGGCGCTTTGCTTTATCGCCGCCGACACGGGGCGGGCCGTGCAGCCGGACGAAGTGCTGCAAGACCAGGCGCTCGAAGCGCGCGCGCGGGCGCTGTCGGCGGGATTGCGCTGCCTCGTCTGCCAGAATCAGTCGATCGACGATTCCGATGCGCCGCTTGCCAAGGATTTGCGGTTACTGGTGCGAGAGCGTTTGAAGGCCGGCGACAGCGACCAGGAAATCATCGCCTTCGTCGTCGACCGCTATGGCGAGTTTGTCCTGCTCAAGCCGAAAATCGCCCCGCATACTTGGATTTTGTGGTTCGCCACGCCCGTGGTCCTGCTCTTGGCGCTCGGCCTGATCGTGACTAACTATCGGCGGCGGAGAGCAGCCGCAGGTCCTGCACCGCTCAGCCGCAACGAGGAACAGCATCTAAAGCGCCTCCTCGATCAGAATTGACGCCAAAATGCGTCAGTTCTGATAAAATGGCAGGCGACGGCGGATTTCCGAGGAAAACCTTACGGAAATTTAATACCGCCGAAACGAGGGCGTAATTCGCCAGCGCCTATATGTTGACCCCAGATGCCTCGCTCCCACGCGACGCCAGGCACATCGAGGGTTTCATTAGATCAGGAGAGAGGTAACGATGACGCTACACCAGAGCCCTGCCGCGAATGAGAGCGCCACGCGGAAAGTCGCCCGCAAGTCCGTGCTCCTCGCCGCTGCCGCCCTGATCGCCACCGGCGGTTTGGGGCTTCTGCTCGGTAACAGCTTCCCCTTAGCTGTCGCCCAGACCACCCCCGCCGTCGGTACTGTGCCGACCATCGAGACGCCCTATGGCCGCGCGCCTTTGAGCTTCGCCGATCTGGTGGAGAAGGTGAGCCCCGCCGTGGTCAGCATCAACGTCAAGGGCGACGTCAAGGTGGCCGAGAATGACATGCCGCAGATCCCGGGCATGCCGCAAATGCCGGGCATGCCGGAGTTGTCGCCCGACAACCCGCTCTACGAGTTCTTCAAGCAGTTCCGCAAGGGCATGCCGCAACAGGGTCCGTCCAGGCCCACGCCAAGCCTGGCGCAAGGGTCGGGCTTCTTCATCTCGCCGGACGGCTTTCTCGTCACCAACAACCATGTGGTCGAGGATGCCGAGGACATTACCGTGACGCTTGGCGATAACGAGAAGTTTTCCGCCACCATGGTCGGCTCCGATCCGCGCACCGACATAGCGCTGCTCAAGGTCAAGCCGAACGGCAAGGAATTCCCCTATGTCGAGTTCTCCGCCAAGACGCCCCGCGTCGGCGACTGGGTGCTTGCCGTCGGCAATCCGTTCGGCCTTGGCGGCACAGTGACGGCCGGCATCATCTCGGCGCATAACCGCGACATCGGCTCAGGTCCGTACGATTATCTCCAGATCGATGCGGCGGTGAACCGCGGCAATTCCGGCGGCCCGAGCTTCGATCTCGACGGCCGGGTGATCGGCATGAACACCGCCATTTTCTCGCCCTCGGGCGGCAATGTCGGCATCGCCTTCGCCGTACCGTCGTCGCTCGTTCAGGACGTGGTCAACAAGCTCAAGACCCATGGCAGCGTCGACCGTGGCTGGCTCGGCGTGGTCATCCAGAATGTGAGCGACGACATCGCCGACTCGATCGGTCTGCAGGAAGCCAAGGGCGCGATGATCACCAAGGTGACCGAGGAAGGCCCGGCGGCCAAGGAAGACATCAAGGCCGGCGACGTGATCGTCGAGGTGAACGGCGACAAGATCGAGGATTCGCGCGACCTTGCCCGCAAGATCGCCGAGCTGCAGCCCAACACGCCGGTCAAGCTTTCGATCATGCGCTACGGCGACACGCGTGAAGTCGAGATGAAACTCGGCGCGTTTCCGAACAGCAAGAAGCTTGCCGCTCTCGAGGAGGACAAGCCGGCCGATACGGGCGAGCAGATGAAGGATCTCGGCCTGTCTCTCGCCCCGGCGGCGAAGTTCCCGGGTGCCGGCGACGAAGGCGTGGTGATCACCGAGGTCCAGCCGGATAGCGATGCGGCCGAGAAAGGCCTGAAGCCCGGCGATATCATCCTGCAGGTTGCCGGCATTACCGTGTCGGCGCCCGGCGACGTCGCCGCAGGCATCAAGAAGGCGATGAACAGTGCCAAGACCGACAAGGATACGGTCAAGGTGCTGATGCAGGTTAAGTCCGGCGATCAGACGCGCTTCGTGGCGCTTTCCCTGAAGAAGGCCTAACAACCTTCACGCCGGAGGGCGGCGCGGTCCCCCCGCCGCGCCGCCCGCCCTTTTCGCAAAGCGTGTCTCCCGGAGAATTTCCAACCATGCGCGTGCTGGTGATCGAGGACGACCAGGAAACCGCAAGCTTTCTCAAGCGGGCCCTCAAGGAAGCCGGCCATGTCGCCGAATATGCCGGCGACGGCCAGGCCGGCCTCGATCTGGCCAAGGCCAACGCCTACGACGTGCTCATCGTCGACCGCATGCTGCCCAAATGCGACGGGCTTACTGTCATCCAGTCCTTGCGCAAGGATGACATCAAGACCCCGGCGCTGATCCTCTCCGCACTCGGCGAGGTCGACGACCGCGTCAAGGGCCTGCGCGCCGGCGGCGACGACTATCTCACCAAGCCCTACGCCTTCAGCGAGTTGCTGGCTCGTATCGAGGCCTTGGCCAGGCGGCCTTCTCCCGAGGAAGGCAGCACGCGGTTCATCGTCGGTGACCTCGTGCTCGATCGCCTATCGCATAAGGTGACGCGGGGGGGAGAAGCCATTATGTTGCAGCCCCGTGAGTTTCGCCTGCTGGAATATCTGATGAAGCATGCGGGTCAGGTGGTGACGCGCACCATGCTGCTGGAGAACGTATGGGACTATCATTTCGACCCGCAAACCAATGTCATCGACGTACATATCTCGCGACTTCGTTCCAAGATCGACAAGAACTTCGGCATTCCCCTCCTGCATACGGTCCGCGGCGCCGGCTACACCATCCGTGACAGCGCTCACTAAGCTCTTCCGGACGACCACGTTTCGCCTTTCGCTGACCTATCTTGCGCTGTTCAGCGCGGCCGCGATCCTTGTCATCTTCTATATCTACTGGAACACGACCGTCCTGCTGTCGCAGCAGCTCAATCAGACGATCGACGCCGAGCTGACCGGGCTCGCCGAGCAATACAAGGCCGGCGGTCTCGATCAGCTGGTCCGCACCGTCGCCGCCCGCAGCCAAACGCCGGGCAGCAGCCTCTATCTCGTGGCGGACAAGGACGGCAATAGTCTGGCCGGCAATCTCACCGCGGTGTCGCCCGACCTGTGGAATAGTTTGGGACCGGTCGAGTTCGCCTATCGCCGTCCTGCGCCAGGCGGCACCGAGCGGCGGCTTGCCTTCGCCAATGTGTTTCGCCTGCCTGCCGGGCATCGCCTGATCGTCGGCCGCGATATCGAGGACCGCCGCGACTTTGCGCGCACCATCCGCCGCGCCATGTTCTGGTCACTCGCGCTGTTGGCGCTGGTCGGCCTTGGCGGCGGCTTCTGGGTAAGCCGCAGGCTGCTTGCCAGGATCGACGCCGTTTCCGACGCGACGCGCACCATCATGGCCGGCGACTTGACCGGACGCTTGCCGGTCAGTGGCTCGGGCGACGAGCTCGACCGGTTGTCGGAAAGCCTGAACCTCATGCTGGCGCGTATCGAGCAGCTGATGGCGGGCTTGCGCGAGGTTTCGGACAATATCGCGCATGATCTAAAAACGCCGCTGAACCGGCTGCGCAATCGCGTCGAGGAGGCGCTGCGCGAGCCTCCAAGTCAGCCCGCCTATCGCGAGGCGCTCGAGCGCACCATCGAGGAGGCCGACGGGCTGATCAAGACGTTCAATGCGCTGCTGTCCATTGCCCGGGTCGAAGCCGGCGCCGCCGGTGAGAACCGCGAACAGCTCGATGTGTCCGAGCTGGTGCGCGACGTGGCCGATCTTTACGAGCCGGTGGCCGAGGAGCGCGGGATTGACCTGAAATCCGATGTTGCGCCGCCTCTCTTCATCCGCGCCGACCGGCAATTATTGGGTCAGGCAATCGCCAATCTCATCGACAACGCCATCAAATACGGTGCGGCCGATGCAGCGCGCGACAACGGCGCCAAGCCGGAAGTCGAGGTGACCGTCAGGGACAGAAACGGAACGGCGGAAATCATCGTGACCGACCGCGGGCCAGGCGTGCCGGAGGCCGAGCGCGAGCGGGTCCTCAACCGCTTCGTGCGGCTTGAAGCGAGCCGGTCGGAGCCTGGCAGCGGTCTCGGTTTGAGCCTTGTCGCGGCGGTGGCGAGGCTGCATGGTGGCAGCCTGAAGCTCGAGGACCACGCGCCCGGGCTCAGAGTCGTCCTCGCTCTACCGATCGGGGACGAAACCCACGTCAACGGGACCGTTGCCGCGGTCTCCCCCGAGCAGAGATCAGACACCCCTGATGGCGTTCTTCGAGCGCATCGCTGAAACCCCCCTGATCCATGACGCGGCGCGCGGCGCCGACGTGCTCGACACCCTGGCCAAGTCGCCGGTTCCCGATCTGACGGCGCTTGTGGCGATGCCGCAGGTCAAAGACCTGCTGGAAGCGTCCTTCTCCTGCTCGCCCTATCTTGCCACGCTTGCGCTGCGCGATCCCGCCATGCTCGCCGAGTGCCTGCGGCTTAATCCCGATACGCATATGACCGAGGCGCGCGCGGCTCTGGCCATTGCGGTCGCGCAAGCGCCTGCGACCAAGGACGTCATGGTGTTGCTGCGCCGGTTCAAGCAGCGCATGGCGTTATTGACCGGACTTGCCGATCTTGGCGGTGTCTGGCCGGCCGAGAAAACGCTTCAGGCGTTGAGCGATGCGGGCGATGCCGTTCTCCAGGACGCTACCGCCTTTCTGTTCCACAAGGCGCGCGAGGCGGGGCAAATTTCCGCTACCGGTGTTTCGTCGGAGACCCCAGGCTATTTCGTCATCGCCATGGGCAAGCTCGGCGCACGCGAGCTGAATTATTCCAGCGATATCGACCTCATCGTCTTCTACGATGCCGAACGCGCGGGACTGGCCCCCGATATCGAACCGTCGTCCTTCTTCGTGAAGCTCACGCGCGAGCTGGTGCGGCTGATGCAGGAGCACACCGCCGACGGCTATGTGTTCCGCACCGATCTCAGGCTGCGGCCCGATCCTGGCGCCACCCAGATTGCCCTCTCGACCGACGCAGGCCTCACCTATTACGAGAGTTTCGGCCAGAACTGGGAGCGCGCGGCGCTGATCAAGGCGCGGGTCGCGGCGGGCGACGAGGAGGCCGGCGAGGACTTCCTGCAGCAGCTTTCGCCCTTCATCTGGCGCAAATATCTCGACTACGCGGCCATCGCCGACATCCATGCCATGAAGCGCCGGGTGCATGCCCATAAGGGGCACGGCGCCATCGCGGTCGAGGGGCAGGACATCAAGCTCGGACGCGGCGGCATTCGCGACATCGAGTTCTTCGCCCAGACGCAGCAATTGATCGCCGGCGGCCGCCATAAGGAGTTGCGTACGCGCGGCACGATCGAAACACTGGACCGGCTCGCCGAGGGCGGGTGGATCGAGCGCCAGGCGGCAAACGACCTGACCGGAGCCTATTATTTCCTGCGGCGGATCGAGAACCGGCTGCAGATGATCGGCGATCAGCAGACCCACATCATCCCCACCGACCGGCAGGAACTCGACCGCGTCGCGAGGCTGAGCGGCTTCGCCGATACCGATGAATTCGGCGACGCGCTGATCGAGCGGTTCAAATGCGTCGAGGCGCATTACGAGGCGCTGTTCGAGAAGCTGCCCGAGCCGCCGAGTGCCGCACCCAATCTCGTGGTGGCGGCGGACGAAGCCGACCCCGCCGCGCTTGCAAGTCTTGAGCGTCTCGGCTTCGGCAATCCCAAGGCGGCGATCGAAGCGATCCGCGCCTGGCAGTCCGGCCGTTACGGCGCGACCCGCAGCGCGAAGGCGCGCGAGCGGCTGACCGAGATCCTGCCTTCGCTGCTCGATGCCTTCGGCCGTACGGCGGAGCCCGATCTCGCACTCGCCACCTTCGACAAGGCGATCGTCAACATGCCGGCGGGCCTCCAGCTCTTTTCACTTCTTGCCGCCAATCCAAGTCTGCTGAGGCTGATCGCCGACATCATGGGAACGGCGCCAAGGCTAGCCCAGATCATCGCGCGCAGGCCGCGGCTGCTCGATGCCGTGCTCGATCCCGGTTTCTTCGGTGCGGTGCCCACGCCGGAACGGCGGCGCGAGCTGGTGGCCGGCGCCATCGCCGAGGCACGCGATTACCAGGATGCGCTCGACCGCGCGCGCATCGTCGGCCGCGAGCAGGGTTTCCTGATCGGCGTGCGCGTGATCTCAGGCACGATCTCGGCGCGGCAAGCGGGCGAAGCCTATGCCGCGCTCGCCGAGACGCTGATTGCGGCACTCGCCGAACGCGTGGAGAAAGAACTCATCGACCAGCATGGACGCATGCCGGGAGGACAGGCGGCGGTCATCGCCATGGGCAAGCTCGGCGGATGCGAGATGACGGCGGCCTCCGATCTCGATCTGATCGTCGTCTACGATTACGAAGGCGACACGGCGCAGTCCGACGGCGTGCGCAATCTGCCGGGCACGCAATATTACACGCGTTTCACGCAACGCCTGATCGCCGCCTTGTCGGCGCAGACCGCCGAAGGATCACTCTATCAGGTGGATATGCGGCTTCGGCCGTCGGGCAATCAGGGGCCGGTCGCCGCCAGACTCTCGAGCTTCGTCGATTATCAAACGGGCTCGGCCTGGACCTGGGAGCATCTGGCGCTCACCCGCGCGCGCGTGGTCTCAGGGCCGCCTGCCTTGCGCGAGAAGATCTATGGAACGATCCATGAAGTCCTGTCCCGCCCGCGCGACCGCGCCGCTGTTGCCGCGGAGGTCAAGACCATGCGCGCCAAGATCGAGGAGGAGAAGGGCACGGACGATATCTGGGACCTGAAACAGGTGCGCGGCGGCCTGGTCGATCTCGAGTTCCTGACGCAGTTCCTGGAGATCACGAGCGCCGCCGAACATGCGGGCGCGCTCGACCAGAACACCGAAGCGGCGTTGACCGGGCTCGCCCAAGCCGGTGTGCTCAACCCGGGCGATGCCGACATTCTGATCCCGGCGGCGCGGCTCTACCATACGCTCACGCAAGTGCTGCGGCTCTGCCTCGACAAGCCCTTCGCCGCCGACGAAGCACCGCGCGCTCTGAAAGACTTGCTCGCCCGTGCCGCCGACGCGCCAGACTTCCCCACGCTCGAAGCGACATTGAAGGAGACGCTTGCCGCCGTGCACGACGCCTTCGACCGGATTGTTGCGTAGCGAACTGGGAAAATCAGGCGGAGCGGACGAGGGGGGCTTCGTCGATAACCGCGTGCAACGGCAAGAGGCAGGTAACGGTGGTGCCTTCGCCTTCACGGCTCGTGATCTTCAGACTGCCGCCATGCAGTTCGACCAGCGCACGGCTGATGGCAAGACCAAGGCCGCTGCCCTGATGGCTCTTGGAGAACTGGTTTTCCACCTGCTCAAAGGGGCGCCCGAGCTTGGCAATGTCGGCCTCGGGAATGCCGATGCCGCTGTCCTTGATGGCGATCTTCACCTGACCCTTGGCGCGTGACAGCTGCACTTCGACGCGTCCGCCGTCGCGCGTGAATTTGACGGCGTTCGACAGAAGATTGAGGCACACTTGCTTGATGGCGCGGCGGTCGCCTTCGAGGGTCAGATGCGCCGGCCCGTGCCGTTCGAGCGCGATATCGCGGTCGGCTGCCGCCTGACTCACCACCTTCATGCTGTCGGCGATGATGTCCCCCACATCCACCTTGCCGACGCCGAGCGACATGCGTCCCGCCTCGATCTTCGACATGTCGAGAATGTCGTTGATCACCTCGAGCAGGTAGGTGCCGCTCTCATAAATGTCGCGCGCATATTCCTGATATTTGGCATGACCGAGCGGACCGAACAGCGCCTGTTGCATCACCTCAGAGAAACCGATCACCGCGTTGAGCGGCGTGCGCAGCTCATGGCTGATATTGGCGAGGAACTCGGACTTGGCCTGGTTGGCGGCCTCAGCGCGGTTCTTTTCGGCTGCATATTTCTCAGCTAAATCAACAAGTTGTTGCTTCTGCTGCTCCAGCTCGCGGCGCGACAGGCTGAGCTCGGCGACGCTCGCCTTGAGCTGTTGCTCGTTTTCGGCGAGCCGTTGCTGGCTCTCCTTCAGCACGGTGATATCGGTGCCGACGCTGACATAACCGCCGTCACGCGTGCGCCGCTCATTGATGTGCAGCCAGCGGCCGTCCTCGATCTGCGCCTCGTAGGTGCGTGAATTGTCGGCGTCCTTGCCGGTCACGGGGACGCGCTTCGATACGATCGGCTCGGACGCCGCGGCGATGACCTCGTCATAGGGACTGCCGGGACGGGTCGAATCGTCGGGCAGGCCGTGGAACTGCTGGTACTTGCTGTTGCACATCACCAGGCGATTCTGATCGTCCCACAGCACGAATGCCTCGGAGATGGTCTCGACCGCGTCGCGCAGCCGCGCATTCTCATCCGGCGATCCGGCTGCCGCTTCCTGGTCGGCAAGCACGGCGATGCCTGTGAGGCACGGCTCGCGCGTGTCGAGGTTCCGCGTGATATGGCCACGCAGCCTGAGCCTGATCCAATGACCTTCCTTGTGGCGCAGCCGGAAGCACTCATCGAAATGGGAGGCTTGCTCGCGAAGACGCCGCTCGATCTCGGCGAGCAGATTGTCGTCGGGATGCAAGCGCCGTGCGACGGTGCGAAACGGCATCGCTTCGTTGCGAGGCTCGAGCCCGAGCAGCACATACATCGGCGTCGACCAGCGCAGGTGACCGCGGGCCAGATTCCAGCGCCAAAGCCCGCAGCCAGGCAGCGCATCGGTCAGTTCGCCGCTCCACACATCGTCACTCTCGCTGGCGCGCTCCTTCCGGATGACGGGCGCAAGATACCAGAGCCCGCCGGCGAGCAGCGCCAGTACCAGCCCCATGCATACGAGGAGCGTGATCTTGAGGACCATGTCCTCGCGCCATTTGGCGAGCACCATGTGAACCGGCTGGATAAACGCCAGTTGCGCGTCGCTGGCGGGAATGTCGCGCACCGTGGCGATGACGTCGTTGCCGTCGGCCAAGGTCAGGCGCAACACGCCGGCATCGGCGCCGAGAATGGTCAGCGGCTGTTGCGGTCCGAGAATGGCGAGAAGATCATTGCCTTGGATGCCCTCACGCGGAGCGCGGGCCTGGATAGTTCCGTCAGGGCCGGCGAGGAGAGCGGTACGGCCGTCGCGCAGCGCCCCCTTGGGCAGGCTCGTGGCAAGCGCGGTCTGCCAATCGGTGGTTTTGCCGAGAGTCTCACCCTTGAGGTTGAGGACCGCGACATCGGCGAGCAGCATCAATTGATGGCGGCCTGTGTCGATGACCGCGCGTCTGTCCTTGACGATCTGGAAGATGAAGCCGGTGAAGGTGACGGCGGCAAAGGCGATGAGGAGGATGGGAACGAGGCGGCGCAGCAACTCCGCCCTGGGGAGGTGATGCCCGGCGATCTCCCGCAGATCCTGCCATTTCAGGCCTGCGACAGCGAAAACTGCCTCACGCGCGGCGCGCGCCAGCAACATTCGGTCCCCCTAGAAACATTCTCCTGTCGAGCCGGAGAAGTTGCCGCATCTCCGAATCGCTTTAACGCCTATGAGAATCTATGAAGGCGGTGTGTGTCTAGTGAAACCTGTGGAAAATAGGTTAACAGCCGGTTGACAGTTTGAGCGACTCTAAAGCTCGCCCAGGGTCTTGCTGACGATCTCGTAGCTGTCGGTGGAAAGCTTCCGCGCCGCCAGATCTTGCAGGACGGACCTGGCCTTCGCCTGACGGACAGGCTCCAGGTTGCGCCAGCTTTCGAAGGCGCCGAGCAGACGCGCCGCCATATGCGGGTTGAAGCCGTCGATCGCGAGCGCTTGCTCGGCGAGCAGACGGTAACCTTCGCCGTCCGGCCGGTTGAAGCCGGTCTGATTGCCGTGAATGAAATTGCCGATCAACGCGCGCACCCGGTTGGGATTCTTCAGCGAGAATTTCGCATGCGAAAGGAGAGTCCGCACCGTTTCCACCGATGACGGCCGCGCGGCGCGCGCCTGCACCGCGAACCATTTGTCGAGCACGAGCGGCTCGTTCTGCCAGCGCGCGTAGAAATGATCGAGTGCGGTGTCGCGCGCCGGTCCATCGACATGAGAGAGGATGGCGAGCGCGGCGATCGAGTCGGTCATGTTGGTGGCGTCGCGGTAATGGCGTTCGGCGCGGGCAATCTCCGAGGGCTTGCCGGTAGAAACGAGCAGATCGAGCGCGGCGTTGCGCAAAACCCGCCGGCCCGCGCTTTCCGGGTCGGGTGAATACGGGCCGGTCAATGCGTTCGCCTCGTAAAGCTCGCGTAACGTCTCGCCGATGTCCTCGCCGATTTTCTTGCGCAGCGCATCGCGTGCGTCATGCACGGCGTCGGTATCGACATTGCGCGCCAACTCCCGCGCGATGTCGGCCTCACCCGGAAGCTTGAGGAACTCGGCGCGATAGGCGGCAAGCAGCGTGCCATCACGCGCGGTGGCGCCGAGCGCCTGCGCCAGACGGCTTGCCTCTTTCCCCGTGACGCGCGCGAGATCGCCGTCGCGCGAGGCGGCGGTGAGTAGATTGGTGGCGTAGATCTGCGCCGCCTGCCAGCGATTGAACGGATCGCTGTCATGCGCCATCAGAAACTCGATCTGGTCGGCTGCGAGATTGGATGTGAGGCGGACCGGCGCCGAGAAATTGCGCAACAGCGACGGCGTCGGCCGCGCGGGGATGTCGCGGAACTCGAACACCTGCTCGCGTTCGGTCACTTCGAGTAGGCCGTCGGCAAGCTTCGTGCCGTCGGCAAGCGTTAACGGCAGCTCGTCGCCATTGGCGCCGATCAGCCCGACTTTCAGCGGGATCGGCATCGGCTCTTTCTTGGCCTGGCCGGGCGTGGGGGGCACGACCTGAGTAACGGTCAGCCGCGCGGTCTTGGCGCCCGAATCATAGTCGAGCGAGCAAGCAAGCTCGGGCGTTCCCGCCTGGTTGTACCAGCGCATGAAGGGCGAGAGGTCGCGGCCCGAGGCGTCGGCCATGGCCTCGACGAAATCCTCGACCGTGACCGCCTCGCCGTCATGGCGCTCGAAATAGAGATCGAGCCCTTTGCGGAAACCGTCGCGGCCGAGCAGCGTCTGCAACATGCGGCAGATTTCGGCGCCCTTCTCGTAGACCGTGGCGGTGTAGAAATTATTGATCTCGATGAAGGACGGCGGCCGTACCGGGTGGGCGAGGGGGCCGGCATCCTCGGGAAACTGATTGGCCTTCAGGATACGCACGGCGCCGATACGCTCCACCGCGCCCGCGCGCGTGTCGGCGGTGAACTCCTGGTCGCGGAATACGGTCAGCCCTTCCTTGAGACAGAGCTGAAACCAGTCGCGGCAGGTGACGCGATCGCCGCTCCAATTATGGAAATATTCGTGCGCGATCACGCTCTCGATCGAGATGTAGTCGGCGTCGCTCGCGGTATCCGGCCGCGCCAGCACCAGCTTGTCGTTGAAGATGTTGAGGCCCTTGTTCTCCATCGCTCCCATGTTGAAGTCGCTGACCGCCACGATGTTGAACACGTCGAGATCGTATTCGCGGCCGAAGCGCTCCTCGTCCCAGCGCATGGCGCGCTTCAGCGACTCCATGGCCCAGGCGCAGCGGTCCTCCTTGCCGGGCTCGACATAGATGGTGAGCGCAACCTTGCGTCCCGAACGGGTGACGAATTCGTCCGGCACGGCGGTGAGATTGCCGCCGACCAGGGCGAACAGATAAGACGGCTTGGGGAAGGGGTCGTGCCACACGGCGTAGTGCCGGTTGGTGCCTTGAATGTCGCCACGTTCGACCGGATTGCCGTTGGCAAGCAGAACGGGCGCGGTGTCGCGCTCGGCCTCGACGCGCACGGTATAGACCGCGAGCACGTCCGGCCGGTCGATGAAATACGTAATGCGGCGGAAGCCTTCCGGCTCGCATTGCGTGCAATAGGTGCCGTTCGTGAGATAAAGGCCGGAAAGCTCCGTGTTCGCCTCCGGATCGCACGTCGTGACCATCTCGAGGGTGAAGGGCTGCGCCGGCACGTGCTTGATGGTGAGCGAGCCGTCCTTCAGCTCATAGTCGCTCGCCGCCAGCAGCTTGCCGTCGAGCTTCAGGCTTTCCAGTGTCAGGTCTTCGCCGTCGAGCTTGAGCGGCCTGCCGCCGGTCGCGACTTTCGGGTTGGGCCTGATGCGAAGCTTTGACGCGACGCGTGCCGCCTTCGGCGCTAGCGCCACATCAAGCGACACCTCCTCGATCAGATAATCGGGCGGCGCGTAGTCCTTGAGAAATTTCGGCTTGCGGTCTGATTTCTGCATCGCTGGTCCCTCGCTCTTAGAGGTCCGCGAGCGCGCTGCCAAGCGTTGACGAAAAAATGGCCCGCCTGGTCGGCGGGCCAATAGGGAGGAGGAGACGGATTGGTAGTCTTATTCAGTTCGTGCTAGCGGGACCCGAGCTAATGCCGTCCCAGTCCAAATTGTACGTGTCCTCGGCAGTGAAATAGCCGGTATAGGTGCCTGCGCCTTTGGTGCCGGCCAGCGAGCCTGTCGCGGCTACGATCTCATATGAGCCCTTCATGGATGTGTTGGGCTTGCCGTCCTTCATGGTGGTGGTGACATTGCCTTCGAACCTGACCACCTGCTGATCTGAGCCTTTGCTGAAGATCACATAGCCTTGCTGCGGCCCGTTGCCTTGGCGAAGGTCGGCCATCCCCCGTTCGATCATCGAGAAGCCGTCCAGAGGACCGCCTTTACTGGTAACGGTCCCGCTGGCATCGCTCAACATCAGCACATGGCCCTCTTGATCGGGAATGGGCTGCATATCGCGCTTGGTGTAGGTCGCTGTGTAGGAGCCGGTGTCCTTATTGCTTTCGGCTAGCACACCGGTGGACGCGAAGCCGAACGCGGCCAGCGCGGACAGAACCACAAATGTATTTGCGAGCTTGGTCATCATAGCGTTCACCTCTCTTGCAGCCGGCCGCCTGGGACGACCTGGCGTTTCGGAAAGCCCACTGGGAGTGGGCGTGAGAGGCACGGGCCCGCGCCATGGTCGAAGTGTAGAGTCGCGCTTTGTTCGAGTCCCGATAGAGTGCTGAAACTTTCTGAAATTGCGGGCTGACGATGCGTCAGCCGGCCTCGCGCTCGGCGGCCACGGTGGGGCGCCAGCCCGCGGCTTGGAGCTGAGCCATTGAGCGGGCGGCAAGCTCGGGCGGCTTCGGTGGGAGAACCAGAAGGCCAGCGGGACTTGCCATCACTTGCGACAACAATTTTCTCGCTTCGTCGAGGCGGTCCAGTCCGGCGAGGCACATCACGCGGTACGTGTCTGCGCCGCGGAAATTCGGCGTCTTGAGCAGGCACTCCTCGAAATTCGCCAAAGCCTCCTGATAGCGTCCGTTGCCCCACAGGATCGTGGCATGGAAAAAGCAGTAGTATGACGGCCTTATGGGATTGAGCCCGACCGCCTTGTCGGCCAGTTCCAACGCCTCGGCACTCTCGCCCGCTTCGAACAGCGCCACGGCAAAAAACAGCAACGCATCTGCATCGCTGGGCCCGAGTTCGACTCCGCGCCGGCCGACGGCGACCGCTTGCTCAAGGTCTCCCGCGTAAGTCAGGGCCTGGCTCAGGCCCTGATAGGCTGATGAAAAACCGGGATCGAGCTCGATGGCGCGATTGAACTGGCCGATCACTTCGCCAAATCTCGAGGGGTTCCACTCGCCGGTGAGGCCCAGCAGAATATCGATCAGATTAAGCCAGGCGAGATAGGCATGGGCCGGCCCGTAGTTCGGATCGCGGCGGATCGCTTCTTCGAGATCCGCTCGGCCGGCGCGCGTCGCCTCGCCGTTGAACTGATGTTTGCGGGCGATCCCGCGCAAGGTGAGCTCGTAAACGTCGAGGTCGCGCGGGGGCGCTCCCAGGATGGCGTGCTTCTCTACCTCCCGTATGCCGGAATAAAGAGTGCTGGCGATCCGGCTGGCGATTTCGTGCTGCAATTGCGGAACGTTCGGCGCGTTGGCATGGAAGCGGTCTCCCCAAGCGATGCTGCCGTCTCTTGCGTCGACCAGTTGCACATCGACGACAAGTGTTCCGTCGTTGCGCTGAGCGGTTCCTTCGACGAGATAACGGGCACCAAGCTGCTCGCCGAGCTCATGCGCCAGCAGATTCCGATTGGCGAGCGCAAAGGAGGAATCGCGGCCGATCAGTCGCAAGTCACGGTTACGGGCAAGCTCGTTGATGATTTCGCTCGCTACACCCGTGCCCAACGTCAAGGGCCCGCAATCCTCTCCGACCGATGAAAAAGGCATGACGGCCAATGAGGGAAGATCAGGCGCGCGACCGGCGTGATATGTGGCTCGCTGCGCCGGAACCAGGAGATAACCCTTGCGCGGCACGGTGCGCAGCGTGCGCCGGTCCTCGTCGCCGATCGCTTTACGGATATCGGCGATGCATTGGGTGAGCGAATCCTCGGTGACGGCGACGTCGTCCCACACCTTGGCGAGGATGTCGTCCTTACTGACAAGCTGGCCGGCATTCTCGGCGAGCAGGTGCAGGACTGCGTAGGAGCGGGGCCGCAACTCGACATGCGCACCTGCCGCGTCGCGCAACTCGCCTGCGGCCAGGTCGACGACGTGTGACGCCAACTTGACCTGCTGATCGGGTAGGGGGCGAAGGCTCGTCATTCGCGCATCCCGGAAGCCGCGAGCCCATTAAATCGCTTTTTGGTTGTGCCTTAAAGACTTTCCTGCCCCGGGAAACCTACGGCTTTGGCTCGCGTTACTTATCTTATGTACGCAGCCAGACCCAAAGAACTTGATCAATTGCTTCTCGTTCTGCTCGCCATCCTGTTAAGGATTGCCGGCTGAGACTTGCGCGGGCGGCTTGCATGAAGGGAAATCATTTGGCGGGCGCCAAAGACGGCGACATGCGCCTCCTGTTCTTACCGTCAAGGCGGCAGGCGGCGATCCTTGCCGCGATGGCACTCGGCACGCTCGCTCTCGCGCTCTTCTTTCGTTACGGCTTGATCGAGAACACGCCGCTCGCCCTTGCTTGCGAGGCCGGCGAAGAAGGTCTCGTCTGTGCCATGCGTCTTGGCGTGGTCTTTCTGTTCATGTGGAATGTCTTCGGCGTTGCGGCGATCAGTGCCGCGTGCGTCCAGCTCTGGCGTCCGGATGTGAAATTCTTCGGGGCAGGTCTCGTCTTCGCGCTTCTCGGCCTTGTGCTCTACAACACGCGCCTCTCCGGGCTCGCCATGGCCTTGCTCGTGCTCAGCCTGGCGCGGCCCGTACCCGAAGCACGGTAAGCGCGAGCACGATCAGCAGGCCCGCGAACCACAGCGCCTGCCAGTTGGCGATCCCTTCATTGACGATGATGAACAGAGCAGAGCCCGCGAGCAGGGAGGCCGCGACGATCTCGGCGATGCCGGGACGGGGAGGGCCGTTACTCGTCATAATGGCGAGAATAGCTAGCGCCACCACCGGACCGGTGAGCGCGGCGAAAGGAAAGTCCTTGTAACGCGGGTCGAACACGAGCCCGAGTCCGGCCTGCATCGCCATGACGGCAACCGCCACGAGCAGGATGGCGAGACCAAGCGCGACAGGTTCGCGGTCCCGCCACCGGAATGGGTCGAGCGCCATGGCGAAGCCGTGCAGTCGCGCGCCGCGGCTGACGGCAAAAGCGACGGCCATGGGCACGGCCAAGGCAAGCGCCAGCATGATGGCGCCTATCAACCGGTCGAACGGCAAGAGCCCTTCCTGCGGCAGTTTCAAGGCAGCCCAGCCGAACATGAGGCCCGATGCCAGCGCCATGACGGCAATCGCCGCATCCTCACGCCATGACCTCCTCTTGCCGGCAAGCCAGGCGGACACAAACACAAGCAAAGCGGCGCCGATGCCAAGCGCCGCCGCAAGCCGCCACTGCTTGTGGTTCGACACCGGTTCACCGAACCGGAATTTCGGCTCCCGCTCGACATTGTCGAACAGTCCCCAATTCCCCCCCACGGTTCCCTCCAACTGACGCTTCCAGGGCTGGTCGAAGGCCTCGATGAGGTTCACCTTCCAGCCGTCCTTCTTGGCCGCCGCCACGACCCCGCTCAGCACGCGGGCTTGATTGGCGGGCGAGGGCAGCGCCTCCTCCCGCATCCGCCCCGCGCTCGGCCAGCCGACCTCCCCGATCCAGATCTCCTTCCCTGGAAAAGCCTCCGCGACCCGCCGGCGAACTGCATCCACATGCGCCACTGCCTTCTCGGCCGAGACCGGGTGGTCCTCCCAATATGGCAGAATGTGGATGGTCACGAAGTCGGCCGCATCGGCCAACTCGGGCGCCTTCAGCCAGAACTCCCAGACATCGGCATAGGTGACCGGCAGCCCGGTCCGGTTGCGGACCTCCTCCAGATAGGCCGCGACTTGGCCAGTTGAGAGTTCGCCCCGCAGCAGCGCCTCGTTGCCGACGACCAAGCCGTCGATCGTCTCGGGGTAGCTTCGGGCGAGCTTTATCGCCGCCTCGATCTCGTTTCGGTTCTCGGCAAGGTCGCGCGACAGCCAAATGCCTTGCAGGACTTTCAGGCCATGGCGGCTAGCGTGTTCGGGGACCATCCGTTCCGGGCCGGACGCGGCATAGGTCCGGACGCAGGAAGTCAGATTGGAAAGCCGCTCCATATCCTCGGCGATCTGCTCCTCGGGGATGCGTGGCCGGGAAAATGGAGCCTGGTCCCCATGGAACGGGGTGTAGGAGACGCACGTTAGTTTCTCATCCGCCGCCAGAGGTGATGGCGGCATGGCAACCGGCTGGCCCAGGCCATACCAGACGAGACCAATGCCGCTCGCTACGAGCGCTAATAGAATAAGTGAGCGTACCATGAGGAGACTTCGTGCTGGGTGGATGCGACGAATAGCAGCTTCGAGGCGCACATCAATGGATTGCTCTGGTGACTGCGCTTGCGAAGCGATAAAGATTCAGTCTGCCGCTGGGCCGACAAAATTTAGTGGTCTATGACCAAAAATGACACAGTTCAGCGAGGGGCCCAATCTAATGCTGCGTTGTAGTTGCCGAACCGCCGCGGTGCTTATCGCCGGCGGTCTGTTGTTGTCCTTTGCTCTCATCCCGTCCGCCCAGGCACAAAGCGGACCCTCCGACCAGACTCAAGGCGAGCAGCAGTCAAACGATCAAGCCGAGGGGGAGGCGCAATCCGCCGATCAGGCCAAGGCCAAGGCCGAGGAGGAACGCGCCAAAGCGAGGGCGGTTGCCGAATATGCGGAAGCCGACGCCAAGCTTCCGCGCGGCGCCGGTGCTCCTGAATGTGTGTGGACCGGGCGGCGGATCACGAGCCTGCTATGGCGTGACGATATCGATACGGCCAACCGCTATATCGGTCTGTATGACCGCTTCGGTTGCTCGCAGGAGCATCTGAAGGTCGCGTTCCGCTGTGTCGTGCAACAGGGACCGATCGATCCCAAGGCAGCCGACCGCCTCGCGTCGCGGGTGCATGGCTGCTGGATTTCGCCAAAAGAGCCGACGCAGTCGAGCCAGGCAACGACCGGCGCGACGGGAAAAGACGGAACTATTTCTAACTAATAACGTTTTAAGGGAGGGACTGCAGGGTTCTTAACGGCTCGACGGCCGAGGGGGCGGGCTGGCCGAGTCTAATTAGAGATTTCAGTAGAATGCGCAACGCTCTCGTCGCCGTTGTGATCGCCCTGGCGATCGCTCTCCATGCGGCAGTCTGGTTCCTGATGCATGAGGCCGTGACGCCGCCGAGCGCCAATGGTGCGCTCGCCAGCGTTTCTTTCGCGCCGGTCAATCCGAAGAACGACGGCGAAGCCGATGACACGACGGAAGCGCAAATTCGCGCCGACCTCGAAGCGATCGCCCCCTATACGCGCACCGTCAGGATATACAGTGCCACGCAAGGCCTGGAGCTTGTGCCGGAGCTAGCCTCCGAGTACGGCCTCCACGTCACGCTCGGCGCCTGGCTCGACACCTACACGGAAGAGCGGAACGAGAAGGAGATCGAAAACGTCATCGCGCTTGCCAACAGCAACCGCAATGTGGATGGCGTGATCCTCGGTAACGAAACGATCTACCGAAGCCAGGCTTACGATACCAAGGAAGCCGTCAACAAGCTTATCGACAACATCCAGCGCGTGAAGCGCGAAGTGTCCGTGCCGGTGTCCACTGCCGAGGTGTGGGACATCTGGCTAGACCATCCCGAGCTTGCGTCCTCGGTCGATTTCCTCGCCGTGCATATCCTCCCCTACTGGGAAGGCATGCCGGGCTCCGCCGCCGTCGATCATGCGATGGATGTCTATAAGCGCCTGCGCGAAGCGTTCCCGGGCAAGCGCATCGTGATCGCCGAGTTCGGCTGGCCGAGCGCCGGCCTTAATCGCAACGCGGCCGTGCCGGGACCGCTGATCCAGGCGGAAGTCATACGCGATTTCATCGCGCGCGCGGACGACATCGGCATCGACTATTCGATCATCGAGGCTTTCGATCAGCCGTGGAAGACCAACGAAGGCAGTGTCGGCCCCTATTGGGGGATTTTCAACGCCGACCGCGAGCTTAAATTCGCCCTCGCCGGGACGGTGGAGACGCCGAACTTCTTCTTCAAGATGATGACGGGCCTCGCCATCGGACTATTGCTGTCGATTCCGATCTTCGCCATCCCCCGCGTGACCGCGGCGCAGGCAGGTGTGCTGGCGCTAACCGCGCAAATGATCGGCGCTTGGTCCGCCAATGTCGTCGACTATTGGGTGACGCATTATTTCGTGCTCGGTGCGCAGATCGCCATGTTCGCGGGCGCACTTCTTCTCATTCCGCTCATTATGATCATTCGGCGCCGCATCGAGGAACTTGCCGCCATTCTGTTCGGCGGTGCACCTGTGCGCTTGCTGCCGCCGGGTGGCGTCATGCCCGCGCATACACCCTTCGTATCGATCCACATTCCGGCCTACCGCGAGCCGCCCGAGATGCTCCGGCAGACGCTCGACAGCGTCGCCAAGCTCGACTGGCCCGATTTCGAATGCATCGTGGTGATCAACAACACGCCCGATCCCGCTCTGTGGGAGCCGATCGAGGATCATTGCCGATTGTTGGGCGAGCGCTTCAAATTCGTGCGCGCCGATGAGCTGCAGGGCTTCAAGGCCGGCGCGCTCAGGCTCGCGCTCGAACACACCGCGCCGGAAGCTGAGATCATCGGCGTGCTCGATGCGGACTACGTGGTGCATTCCGATTGGCTGAAGGATCTCGTGCCTGCTTTCACCGATCCGGAAGTCGGCTTGGTGCAGGCGCCGCAGGATCATCGCGATGGCCGCCGCACCATTACCCAGACGGTGATGAACCGCGAATATGCCGGCTTCTTCGACATCGGCATGGTGCAGCGGAACGAGGTGAACGCCATCGTCACGCACGGCACGATGTGCCTGATCCGCCGCGCCGCCTTGCTCGATGCCGGCAGCTGGTCGAGCGACACTATTGTCGAGGACACCGATCTCGGCATCACGCTGCTGGCGCGGGGCTGGCGTTCGCATTACACGCGCACGCGTTACGGCTGGGGACTGCTGCCGAGCGACTTCGAGGCCTATAAGAGGCAGCGTCATCGCTGGGCTTATGGCGGCGTGCAACTCATCAAGAAGCATTGGCGCGCGTTTCTTCCCGGCCGCAGCCGGCTCACGGCGCAGCAACGCGGGCAATTCCTGTTCGGCTGGCTGACCTGGCTCGGCGCCGAAAGCCTCGGCGTCCTCATCGCCGTGCTCAATCTCATCTGGATGCCGCTCGTGGCGTTCTACGGCATCGCCGTGCCGCAATCGGTGCTTCTGCTGCCGGTACTCGCCACCTTCGCGGTCATGTTCCTGCACTTCATGGTGCTTTACCGCACGCGCGTGCGGGCGCCGCTCTTCGCATCGTTCGGCGCCGCGCTCTCGGCCATGGCCTTGCAATTCACCGTCGGCCGCGCCGTGGCCGAAGGCGTGATCCGGGATGGGCTGCCCTTCATTCGCACAACCAAAGGCGGCGGGCGCGCTTGGTCGGACAGTTTCCCGGCTTTCTGGGAAGCGGTGCTCGGTTTGCTGCTCGTGCTCGGATCGCTCGTGCTCTATCTCACCAATTACGAGCAGGTGTTCGAGATTTCCGTCTTCAGCGCCGTGCTGCTGGTGCAAAGCCTGCCCTTCCTCGCCGCGGTGGCCATCGCGCTGCTGGAGCGGTCGCCGTTCAACGCCTTCGCCACCTGGCGCATGCTGGCCACGCCGCGGGCGTATCGTCCGCGCCTGCCGCGGGGACCCGCGCCGACCGCAGACCCGCCCGCCACCAGTGTCGAGATCGTGCCCTAGCCGAGATCGGCATTGCGGAGGCGCAGCGCGTTGCCGACCACCGAGACCGATGACAGGCTCATGGCGGCGGCGGCGATGATCGGCGACAGCAAGATGCCGAACACTGGGTAAAGCACGCCGGCCGCGATCGGCACGCCGAGCGCGTTGTAGACAAAGGCGAAGAACAGATTCTGCTTGATGTTGGCCATGGTGGCGCGAGCGAGATTGACGCCCCGCACCACGCCGCGCAGATCGCCCTTGAGCAGCGTGAGGCCGGCACTCTCCATGGCCACGTCGGCGCCGGTGCCCATGGCGATGCCGACATCGGCGCGTGCCAGCGCCGGGGCATCGTTGATACCGTCGCCGGCCATGGCCACCACGCGGCCCTCGCGTTGCAGCTTCTCGATCAGCACGAGCTTGTCCTCGGGCCTGAACCCGGCATGGACTTCGTCGATGCCAAGCTCGTCAGCCACGGCGCGCGCCGTAGTCTCGTTATCGCCCGTGGCCATGACGATGCGAAGCCCAAGCTTATGCAGCTTGGCGATGGCCTCGGCCGCGGTCGATTTGATCGGATCGGCCACGGCGACGATCCCGGCCAACTTGCCTCCGGCGCTGAGGAACACCACCGTCTCGCCGCGCTTGCGCCGCGCCTCGGCGTCCGCGGCCAGCGGACTTGCGTCGATGCCTGCCTCTTGCAGCAGACGCTGGTTGCCGAGCAGAACGTCAATTCCGTCGACGCGGCCCTTGACGCCCTGGCCGGTGATGGAGTCGAAGCCTTCCGTCTTGCCGGGTTTCAGCCCCCGTTCCTCGGCGCCGCGCAGGATCGCTTCGGCCAGGGGATGCTCACTGCCGGCTTCGAGTGCGGCGGCGAGGCTGAGCACCTTGTCCTGGCTGAAACCTTGAGCGGCTTCGACACCGGTCAGCTTGGGCTTGCCTTCGGTGAGCGTGCCGGTCTTGTCCACCACCAGCGTATTCACGGCGGCAAGACGCTCCAGAGCCGCGGCGTTGCGCACCAGCACACCGGCTTGCGCGCCGCGGCCGGTGGCCACCATGATGGAGATCGGCGTTGCCAAGCCAAGCGCGCAAGGGCACGCAATGATCAGCACACTGACCGCGGCCACCAGCGCATAGGCGAGCTGCGGCGCAGGTCCAACCAGGAGCCAGACAATAAAGGCGACGATGGCAACCAGGATCACCGCCGGCACGAAATAACCCGACACGGTATCGGCAAGCCGCTGGATCGGCGCGCGCGAGCGCTGCGCCGACGCCACCATGTTCACCACCTGAGCGAGAGTCGTCTCGGCGCCGGTGCGGTCGACGCGCATGTCGAACGAACCCGAACCGTTCAGCGTGCCGCCGGTGACGCGGTCGCCGGTCACCTTCTCGACGGGAACCGGCTCGCCGGTGAGCATCGACTCATCGACGGAACTGCGGCCTTCGGTGACGGTGCCGTCGATCGGGATCTTGTCGCCGGGCCTGACCCGCAAAATGTCGCCGACCTTGACCGAAGCGAGCGGCACGGTTTCGGTCTTGCCGTCCTTGAGCACGCGCAAGGCGGTCTTCGGTGCGAGGTCGAGAAGCGCGCGGATGGCGCCACCGGTTCGTTCGCGCGCGCGCAATTCGAGCACCTGGCCGACCAGCACCAGCGCCACGATCACGGCGGCCGCCTCGAAATAAGTCGGAATCATCCCGTGCGCGTCCTGCATGGACGCGGGGAAGAGTTGCGGCGCCACGACCGCGACCAGGCTGTAGAGGAACGCCGCGCCGGTGCCGAGCGCAATCAGCGTGAACATGTTGAGCCAGCCCGTGCGGAGCGAGGCGAGCCCGCGCTCGAAGAACGGCCAGCCGCACCACAGCACCGCCGGTATGGCGAGGGCGAGCTTGAGCCATTGTTCGGCATGCGCGGGGACAAAGGGCAAAAGATCGATGCCGAACACATGCGCGCCCATGTCGAGCGCGACGAGCGCAAGCGACAGGGGCACCGCCACCCACAGGCGCCGCGTGAAATCGATCAGCTCCGGATTGTCCACGTCCTCGGGCAGCGCGCCCATGGGCTCGAGCGCCATGCCGCAGATCGGGCAATTGCCCGGTCCCTCCTGCACGATCTGCGGGTGCATGGGGCAGGTATAGAGCGTGCCCATCGGCAGAGGCTCCGGCGCGCCGGACTTGTTGAGATAGCGACCGGGGTCCGCGGCGAATTTCGTGCGGCAGCCCTCCGAGCAGAAATAATAGGTGCGACCCGCGTGGTCGTAAGTGGGCTTGCCGCCATGCGGATCGACCATCATCCCGCAGACGGGGTCGGTGGCGAGGTGCGCTTCGGCGGCGGCTTCTTTATTCATGATATCGCGATGGCGGGTTTCGAAGCCTTCATATAAGGGCTGACGCGCGCGGGCGCATCAGCGTTATAGTGGTCTAAGAGGGGAGTAGGCGATGCGGGACTGGGCGACCATCGCTGCCGCAAGCGTTATCGCGGCTCTATCAGGGCTTGGCATCGGCTATCTGCTCTGGGCCTGGCCGACCAATTGGTACACGGCCGACGTGAGCCGCCTCGGACCCGGCGCCGAGAACGATCTCATCCGCTACGGCAAGGATTTGATCGTCGATACGCCGCGCCATATCGGCAAGAGCGCGTCCGATCCCGCCCTGCGTTTCGCCGGTAACGACCTCGCCTGCCAGAGCTGTCATTTGGACGCCGGTCTCCAGCCCTTCGCGGCTCCCTTCGTCTCGACCTTCGCCACCTATCCCATGATGGTGAACGATCATGTGCAGACGCTCCGCGAGCGCATCAATGGCTGCATGACGCGCAGCATGAATGGCAAGCCGCTTCCCGAGGATGGCCACGAGATGCAGGCGCTGATCGCCTACATCAAATTCGTGGGGACCGATTCGCCGGAAGGCGTGCGTGTCGCCGGCATGGGATTAAGACCTTTGCCTACGACGGCGGAACAGCCGGACGCGACTCGTGGCGAAGCGGTCTATGCCAAGTTCTGCGCCAATTGCCACAAGGCCGACGGGCAGGGGGAAAAGCGCCTCACGCCTCACGTTGGGTACACCATCCCGCCGCTTTGGGGGGATGACAGCTTCAATGCCGGCGCCGGCATGGCCAAGCTCGATTACGCCGCCGCCTATATCCACGACAACATGCCGTTCGGCATCGATTATCAAGATCCGGTCCTGACCGTGCAGCAGGCCTGGGACGTGGCGGCCTATCTTGAACCCGCATTCGCCGGATAAAGCACTGATTTCTGGCGGGACTGTCACGATTCAGGTATAAATATCAGGAGTTTAACCTGAACCATATGAGGCCATCATGGAGAACCCGGCGGGTGAATCGAATGATGGTGCTCTCAGGCTCGATTTCGACCGCCGTCTGAAGCTTGAGTTCCATGGTTCGCGGATCACCTCCGATGCCGGGCTGCTGGCCTATCGCGAACTCGACGATGCCCTGGGCCTCAGCGCGATGGCCGGTGACGTGCTCGCCGATGCCCGCACCGGCAGGAACGGCCGCCATGCTCTGGTCGGCCTGCTGCGGCAGTCGGTGTTCGGACGGCTGGCCGGATACGAAGACGTCAACGACGCCGAGCGCCTGCGCCATGATCCGGCGATGCGCTGGATTGTCGGTGGCGGGGCGGTCTCAGGCCGTGCGGCCTCAGCAAGCCAGATGGGCCGCTTCGAGACAAAGTGGCTTGCGGCGACCGACAATCTCTCGGCCCTTGCCGATCTATCCGGACAGTGGATCGACCGGGTGCAGGCTCGTCGTTCACCGCGAAGCATCGTGCTCGATATGGATTCGAGCGTCAGCCCCACTCATGGCGAACAGGAGATGAGCGTCTGGAACGGTCACTTCGAATGTACCTGCTACCATCCGCTGTTCGTGTTCAACCAGTTCGGCGATCTGGAACGTAGCGAACTTCGTCCCGGCAACGTTCACAGCGCCGACGGCTGGAGGAATGTGCTGGAGCCTGTCGTTGAGCGTTACCGGCAATGGGACCTGCGCCGCTACTTCCGGGGCGATGCCGCCTTCGCCGCCCCGGACGTCTATGAGTTTCTGGAGGCAGAGGGCTACGAGTACACGATCCGTCTCAAGGCCAATGCCATCCTTCAGCAAAGCATCGCCTGCCTGCTGACGCGACCTGTCGGCCGCCCGCCCAATCATGTGGTCCGCACCTATGCCAGCTTCAGCTATCAGGCAGGGTCATGGGACAGGAAGCGCCGTGTGGTTGCCAAGGTGGAGTGGCACCCCAGTCAACTCTATCCGACCGTCGGCTTTATCGTCACCAACCTGACCCGACCGGCCAGGCGCGTGGTCGCCTTCTACAACATGCGCGGTACCTGCGAGCAATGGATCAAGGAAGGCAAAGGCGCGATCAAGTGGACCCGCCTGTCATGCCGCACGTTTGCCGCCAATGCCGTTCGCCTTCAGCTTCACGCTCTCGCCTACAATCTCGGCAACTTCCTGCGCACCCTGGCAACACCCGAGCCGATCAAGGACTGGTCGCTGACCAGCCTGAAGGAGAAGCTGATCAAGATTGGCGCGAAGATCATCAGCCACGGCCGCTATGTTGCCTTCCAGATGGCGGAGGTCGCCATCCCGAGACACCTCTTCGCCAACATCCTGCGGCTGATCGCCGAACTGCGGCCGCCGCCTGAGCCATCACCGGCGTGAACGGCCCAGTTGTCATGCGTTCCAGCGAAAACCAAGGGAGAACTATGCCTTGAAGAAAGCGAAATCGACATTCTCGACCAGCGACGCGCAGGCATCACCGCTTTGGCGGATCATCAACGCCTCTTGCCAAGGCCAGGTCTTGCCAATGACGCCAGTTTGCGCAATTCTCGGTCTTTCCAGGCCGGTCAACCGGTGGATGTCGGTGAAATCCATTCGCGGTCGCATTTCGAGTGGTTCATCAACTCGGTCGAAGTGCGGATATCGCCTTGAGGCGCCGGGCGTCGCGGAATCTTCACCCTTCCTTGACCATATCTCGCCTCCGGCTGGCAGATTAGCGGCGCCTTAAGGGGCACAGGCGTTCTCTTGAGGCTTACGGGGAGAATTGTCATGAAGAAGAACCTGATCGGTCTTTTGGCGGCCACCGCCATTCTTTCGGCTGCGGTCACCGCCGATGCCTGCACGCGCTTCGTCTATGAGACCGCCACCGACGGTTTCATTGTCGGCCGCTCCATGGACTGGATGGAAGATCCCGGCAGCGATCTCTATTCATTTCCGCGTGGCATGGCTCGCAATGGCGGCGTCGGCGACGGCTCGATCGAGTGGACCTCGAAATATGGCTCGGTCATTGCGAGCCTCTATGGCGTGGCGACAGTCGAAGGCATGAATGATGCGGGCCTCGTTGCCAACACGCTCTATCTGGCCGAATCCGACTATGGCGATCCCAAAGCGTCCGGCAAGCCACTGATCTCGGTTGGCGCCTGGACACAGTATGTGCTCGACAATTATGCAAGCGTCGCCGAAGCCGTCGAGGCCTTGAGCCAGGAACCCTTCGCGATCGTCGCACCCACCCTGCCGAACGGCAGCAAGGCCACGGGTCACTTGGCGCTTGCCGACGCCTCGGGCGACAGCGCCATCTTCGAATATATCGGTGGTCGCCTGGTGATCCATCACGGCAAGCAATACACGGTGATGACCAACTCGCCGACCTTCGAGCAGCAGCTCGCGATCAATACCTATTGGAAGGGCATCAACGGCCTGAGTTTCCTGCCCGGCACCATCACCTCGCCCGACCGCTTCGTGCGCATGAGCTGGGCGCTCAATGCCGTGCCGAAGCAGAGCGATGAGCGTCTCGCGGTCGCCACCGCCTTTTCCCTGATCCGTGCCGTCTCGGTGCCCCTGGGCCTTGCCGATCCCGAAAAGCCGAACATCGCCTCGACGATCTGGCGGTCGATCTCCGATATCGGCGCCAAGCGCTATTACTTCGATTCGTCCTACAGCCCGATGATCTTCTGGGTCGATATCGACAAGCTCAACCTGGCGGCGGGCGCGCAGCCGGCCAAGCTCGATCTGAAAGGACGCCCGATCCTTGCCGGTGAAGTTTCGGCCAAGTTCGTGCCTGCGGAGCCGTTCAAGTTCCTGGCGCCGTGATCCTTGAGGGAACGAAGACGCCGGGCGTTCTCCGTGTCGGCTCGGCCGTTCCCGACCCGCCCTTCGAACTCATGCGCGATGGTGCGCCGGCCGGCCTCGACATCGAATTGATGAAGGCGATCTAAGGTAGTCTGACTCGATAACATCGCGAAATTCGGGCTTATATCTGAATCGGCCAAGGCGAGCAGCAACTCAGTGGTTCATCGGGGTAATGCGGGCTTGAATCGAAGCCTCGCCCGCCGGCGCCGGAGTAGACTCAACCAGCGCGGCCAACGGCCGGGGATAGGCGAAGTAAAAGTGGAGCCGGGGGAACTAGCGCCCGGGATCACTGCTGCTTTGCCACACCGACGCGGCTGGCTGTGCGGGTCACTCAGGTTTTCGCAAAGCCGATGATTGCCTCGCTGACCTCCTGGGGTCTGTCGAGCGGCAGGAAGTGTCCACCGCGTGAGATGGTCATCATCCGCGCATTCGGTATGAGCGTGCGGTCATGCTCGCGTTCGGCAGCCGTCGCCCAATCCTGCTCGCCCCAAATGAGCAGGGTCGGGACCTCGATGCGGCCGTAGGTCTTGGCGGCGGACTCCCAGCTCTCAGCGTTGCGGATGAGGCTAAGGAAGGCGCGGTAATGACCAGGGCGACTCCCGACCTTGTACATCTCCTTCAATAGTACCGGCGGAATGCTGACCGGATCTGCGACGCCGCCTTGCAGCACCGCGCGCATTATCATGTAGTTCCTTAAGCGCATCACGGTTTCTCCAACCACGGGGAGGAGGGATGCGTAGGTATTGACCCAGCCCAATAGCGAGCTGCGCGCCATGCTCCTGCCTTTGGCGTAGTCATACGGATTGATGGCGACCACGCGGGCCACGCGCGGGTTGTGCCGCGCGGCGAGAATGAGGGCGAGCGAGCCGCCGATCGAGACGCCGGCGAGGGTGACGTCGCGCAAGTCGAGTTTGTCGAGGAAGCCCTCGATCGTACGGACGAAGAAGTCGGCGTCATAGCGCGCCGTCGGAATGTCCGAGTAGCCATGACCCGGAAAGTCCAGCGCATAGACCGTAAAGTGCTTGGAAAGTTCGGGTACGACTTTTTCGAACAGGTCAAGTTGCGTGCGCAGAGTGTGCAGAAGGACGAGCGCAGGACCCTTGCCAGTCTTGATGTAGCGGAGCCTGTTGCCGTCGATTTCGATGGTCTGGATTGGGATGTCCGGGGCCCAGCGCAGTATGGCGGGCGGCTTCGGCTTTGGCCGCAGCGCCTCGACGATGAATGATACGAGCCACGTGCCAACGCCCGCCGCAACGAAGATGATCAAAGCCCATAGAACCGTTTCCATCGCTTGTCCTCCTAGACATCGCTGGGTCCGAAATTGCCGGGATTCGAAGGTTGTCTACTAACTATGATTATGATAGTAACTTGTCAAGCAGTAGTCACTTGAATTTCGTGAGTGGAGGGATAATTCACTGGCATGGCGTATGGTTACGGTCAGGAAGATTGCCCGGTGGCACGGGCGCTGGATGTGATCGGCGAGAAATGGTCGCTGCTCATCCTGCGCGATCTGTTCCGCAAGGGACCGCTACGTTTTCAGGCCTTCGAGGCGGCCTTGCCGGGCATCGCGCCGAACACCTTGTCGGCACGGCTCAAGTCACTCGAGGCGGCTGGGGTGATTGCCACGCGGCTCTACGAGGAGCACCCGCCGCGCTACGAGTATAATCTCACAGAGAAGGGAAAGGCGCTCGGACCTGTGCTGAAAGCATTGCATAACTGGGGCGAGGCTCATGGCTGATGCCAAGAAACTGAGCCACCGCTTTTGCGTGGCGCCGATGATGGAGTGGACCGACCGCCACTGCCGCTATTTCCTGCGGCTGATCTCGCGGTGGACCTTCCTCTATACCGAGATGGTGACGGCCGATGCGGTGCTGCATGGCGACCGCGAACGTCTGCTCGGCTTCGATCCATCGGAGCACCCGGTTGCGTTGCAGCTTGGCGGCAGCGAGCCCGACAAGCTCGCCGAAGCGGCGCGCATTGGCGCCGATCGCGGCTATGTCGAGATCAATCTCAATGTCGGCTGTCCTTCGGACCGCGTGCAGTCGGGACGGTTCGGCGCCTGTCTCATGGATGAGCCGGGTGTCGTCGCAAGATGCGTCGAGGCGATGGCCGGGGCAGTTTCCGTGCCGGTGACGGTGAAGTGCCGCATCGGCATCGACGATCAGGATGCCGAAGTCAGTCTCGACAAATTCGTCGATACGGTCGCCGACGCGGGCTGCAAGACGTTCGTCGTGCATGCGCGCAAAGCTTGGCTGCAAGGCCTCAGCCCCAAGGAGAACCGCACCGTACCGCCGCTCGACTATGACCGTGTGTGGCGGTTGAAACAGCGCCGGCCTGATCTCGAAATCATCCTCAACGGCGCCATCAATACCGTCGCCGAAGCGCAAATTCATTTGCAGCAGGTTGATGGCGTGATGCTCGGCCGTGCCCCTTACGCCGATCCTTACATTCTGGCCGAAGTCGACCGGACATTGTTCGGCGAAAACGGGACGCCGCCGTCACGCCTGGAGGTGCTCGATACTTTTCTGCCTTATGTCGAGGCCGAGCTTGGGCGTAGCACCCGCCTCAACCAGATGACGCGTCATATCCTCGGACTGTTCCACGGCCAGCCACGGGCGCGCGCCTTCCGCCGCGTGCTTGCCGAAAACGCGCATCTGCCCGGCGCAGGTCTCGATATCTACAAGCGTGCGCGCGATGTCGCGGCCGGAGAGGCTGGCGCCGGACGCTGTCTCGCCGCCGCCGAATAGAATCTCACATGGAGCTTTCCCAGATCGCCGGTCCGGACCTCGTCTGGCTCGTGCTGGCGCTTCTGGCGGGCGGTATCGTCGCCGGATTCCTTGCCGGACTGTTCGGCATCGGCGGCGGAATCGTCCTCGTCCCCATCCTGTTCGAGCTGTTCAGGCTGCTCGGCGTTCCCGACGATATCAGGATGCATCTTGCCGTCGGCACATCGCTTGCCGTGATCGTCCCCACCTCCATCCGATCCTTTGCCGAACACCGCAAAAAGGGCGCGGTGGACATGGCCGTGCTGCGCCATATGGGACCCCCGGTAGGGCTCGGCGTCCTCGCCGGCGTCGTGATCGCGAGCGTGGTGGACGGCTCGGTGTTGAAATCGGTCTATGTGGTTTCCTGTTTGCTGATGGCGGCGAAATTGCTGGCCGGCGCGGAGCGCGGTCTGCTGGGACATGACCTGCCCGCGCTGATCTGGCAGAGACTCTACGGCTTTGTCACCGGCCTCGGCTCGACCCTGATCGGCGTCGGCGGCGGTATCTACATCTCGGCCTTCATGACCTTTTTCGGCCGGACCATCCACCAAGCGGTGGCGACCGCGTCGGGTTTCGGGCCGATCATCGCCATTCCCGCCACGCTCGGTTTCATGTGGGCGGGATGGGGCGCTGCGGGACTGCCTCCTGGTTCTGTTGGCTATGTCAGCCTGCTCGGCGCCGCCTTGATCGTACCGGCAAGCGTGCTGGCCGCACCATTCGGCGTGCGGCTGGCGCACGATTTGCCGCGCCGGACGCTCGAGCTTGCCTTCGCCGCTTTCCTGATTTTTGTCGCTGTCAGATTCGTGTTGAGCCTGTTCGGCCCGTGACGGCGCTCAGCGCATTGTCAGCTTGAGTTTCCGCTCGGCATGAACGAGCAGACCGGAGAGATCGATGAAGCGGGCCGTGCGCGCGCAATATTCGCGATAGCTTGCACCGTAACGCTCTTCGAGCCAGGCTTCCTCAACCAGCGCCATCAGTACATAGGCGCCGCTCATCACCAGCGCGAGCACGATGGCGAGCCAGGAATTGGCGCAGATGGCGAGACCCACGAGGCCCACGATGGAGGAGGCATATTGCGGGTTGCGGCTGAAGCGATAGAGACCGTGGCTCACCAGCCCATCGGCGCCGCAATAGGTATTGCCGAAGCCGAGATTGAAATAGCCGCAAACGGTGATGCCGAAACCGACAAGGAACAGCGGCAGGCCGATAAGCAAACGGCTCCAATCGAGCAAGGCGGCGCTATTCCAATCCAGAAGCGCGACGGCGAAGGTCGCGACCATGCCGCCCCGAAACAATCCCCAGAAGGTCAGGCTTTGCCAGCTGCCCGGTTCGGGCGCGGGCCATACGCGGAAGGGCGGCGCGAGCAGGGTCCGTAGCAGCAGAAGATCGAGCGTTAGTCCGGCGATGAGGCCGGCGGCAAAAACGAAATGGGCGAAGTCGAAATCGGTCATGACGCGGGCGCACCGAAACAGATTCTCTTAGCAGTTTTGCGACGGAACGCTGACGGTTCTGTTGCACTCATTGCTTTTGGCTCGCCTAGATCTTCTGGTTGTAAGCCCCCACCTCCGGCTGCTTGGCCAGCTCCGCGTCGAGTTCGGCGAAGATCGCCCGCATATTCGCCTCCGAAGTCGGGCTTTCCACCACGACCACCAGCTCGGGCTTGTTGGACGAGGCGCGCACCAAACCCCAGGTCCCATCCTCGAGTACGATCCTGATACCGTTCACGGTGATCACATCGCGGATCTTCTGACCGGCAAGCCTACCACCATTGGCCGCGACTTTCTTGAAATGATCGACCACGCGTTCGACCACCTCATATTTCACCTCGTCGGCGCAATGGGGCGACATGGTGGGCGACTGCCAGGTTTGCGGCAAGGCTCGCTTCAGATCGGCAAGTGTCTCGCCGGGATTGCGGTCGAGCATGTCGAGCACCGCGATCGCCGCCACGAGACCATCGTCATACCCGCGCCCAAGCGGCGGATTGAAGAAGAAGTGCCCGGATTTCTCGAAACCGACCAGCGCGCCCGTCTCATGGCTGTAGCGCTTGATGTAGGAATGGCCGGTTTTCCAGAATAGCGTCTTGGCGCCATGCTGCTTGAGCACGGGGTCGGTGAGGAAGAGGCCGGTCGACTTCACGTCGGCGACGAAGGTCGCGCCGGGATTGCGCGCGGCGATGTCGCGGGCGAGCATCACGCCGACCTTGTCGGCATAGATTGCTTCGCCCTCATTATCGACCACGCCACAGCGGTCGCCGTCGCCGTCGAAGGCAAGCCCGAGATCGGCGCCATGCGCGAGTACCGCGTCGCGCGTGGCATTGAGCATGCCGAGATCCTCGGGGTTCGGGTTATGTGCCGGGAAAGTGTAGTCGAGATCGCAATTGAGCGGGATGACGGTGCAGCCGAGCTCGGAGAGCACATGAGGCGCGAAGGCCCCGGCCGTGCCGTTGCCGCAGGACACCACCACTTTCAGCGGACGCAGGAATTTCGGCCGTGCCATCAACGCGGCCATGTAGCGTTCGGGCAGATCAGGCACATAGATATAGCGTCCCGCCTCGGTGGATGGCGAAACGCCTTTGGTCATGACCAGGTCCTTGAGTGCAGTCATGTCGTCGGGTGCGAAAGTCAAAGGCCGCTGCATGCCCATCTTGATGCCGGTCCAGCCATTGTCGTTATGGCTCGCGGTGACCATGGCCACGCCTTCGACATCGAGTTCGAACTGGGCGAAATAGGCCATGGGGGACAGCGCGAGCCCGATATCATGCACTTCGGCGCCACCGGCAAGTAAGCCGGTTATGACGGCTTCTTTGATCGCGGCGGAGTAGGATCGATAGTCGTGGCCGACCACGACGCGCACCGGCACGCCGCGCTCGCGCATCAAATTGGCAAGGCCAAGCCCGACCGTCTGCATCCCGAGCAGGTTGATCTCCTCGGGGTAAAGCCAGCGCGCGTCATACTCGCGAAACCCCGTCGCCTTAACCAATGGCAGACGCTCGAACTCGACGGAATTGGGAACAAGGTCCTGGCGCGGCTTGGGGAGCATGCTGCCTCTTGTCTAGGTGATTTTCGCCTGTAAACCAACAGCGTGTGTGACGTCGGGTTCCGCTTTAGAACAACGCCTGAAAATGCGAGCGAGTTTCATCTGAACCAATAAGGTTGCATCGGCGACTGAGACTCTCTAGGCGACCGCTATGGATAAGACCCTACGGCTGGCAATCGGCAGCATCGTCGTCGGCATCTCGGTCCTGGCCTTGAAATACGTCGCGTATCTGCTGACAGGCAGCATCGCGCTCTATTCCGATGCGCTGGAAAGCATCATCAACGTGGCAACCGCCGTGACCACGTTCCTCGCCGTGCGGCTGAGCGCCATGCCGCCGGATGCAAGCCATCCTTTCGGTCATCAGAAAGTCGAGTATCTCTCCGCGGTGCTGATTGGCGTGCTCATCGTCATCGCTGCGCTGTCGATCCTGCGCGAAAGCTATTTTGCCTTTCTCGATCCGAAGCCGCTCGAAGCGCCGGTCGAAGGCCTGGCGGTGAATGCCCTTGCCAGCGTCATTAACGGCGCGTGGTGCTTCGCTCTGTTCCGCTTCGGTCGCATGTGGCGTTCACCTGCCCTGCTCGCCGACGGGCAGCATCTTCTGACCGACGTCATCACTTCCGTCGGCGTGCTTGTCGGCGTCACGCTGGTTGCCGTGACCGGATGGCTGGTGCTTGACCCCGCGATCGCCGCCCTCGTCGCCCTCAATATTCTTTGGGCCGGCTGGAAGTTGATGCGAAAGTCGGTCGGCGGATTGATGGACGAGGCGGCACCCGAAACGATGCTCACCCGCATTCGCGAGGTGATTGCCAAGCAGGCCGTCGGCGCGCTGGAAGCGCACGATTTGCGCACGCGCCGTGCCGGCCGCGTGACCTTCATCCAGTTCCATCTGGTGGTGCCTGGAGACATCAGCGTTGCCGAGGCTCACGATATCTGCGACCGGATCGAGGCGGCGCTGAAAGAGGATTTCCCCGACGCCATGATCACGATTCATGTCGAGCCTGAAAACAAGGCGAAGCACCCGGAAGGTGTGCCCGTGTTCGACCCGTCCTGACGCCCGGATCAACCGCGCAGGGTCAGGAAATCGCCCGAGAACTCGTAGGAGCGCAGGCGGCTCAAAAAGCTCATGCCAAGCAGGCTTTGCGTGAGCGCGCCGGGTTGAGCCACCAGAGCTTCGACCTTTTGCCGGTCGAGCGGGCCGATGCCGACCTTGTCGAGATGAACCCGCGCCGCCATGGTGCGGCCATTGGCGGTCAACACCGGGACTCTAAATGTCAGAGCGTCGACATCGATGCCGGCTTTTCTCGCGTCCTGCGGCCTTAGCACGATGGACGTGGCGCCGGTATCGACAATCATGGAGACCGGTGTGCCGTTCACCTCCACAGTAGCGGTGAAATGGCCGTCGAGACGTCGCCTGAGGCGCACTTCCGTCACACCGCCGGCGCTCTCCTCCACCGTCATGGCGGTACCGGGCACGAGCTCGCCGACCACCCGCGCGGCTATCGGCATCAATTCATCCTTGTAGGCGTAAAGGGTCACGAGCCCGAGGCCGAGCGCGACCCAGGTCACCGCATCGCGGACCATGTTGCGGGCGCCGCCGCCATAGCCTCCCAGCAGACCGCCGCCGAGATAGACGAGAAGCGCCGAGAAGAACGCAACATAGCCGAAGGTCGTGCTGTCCAGGCCGGCGATGGTGCCGGAATCGTTCGATACGAGCAGGATGGCGCTCAAGGCGAGGATAAACAGGGCAATCCAGGTGGTCACGTCTCTAGCCTTCCATTTCCTCGGCTTTCGCGAGGCGCGCGGGCAATAGTGCCATGATTGCGCGTCTCTCGAAATCGCTCATCGCCGCCCAGCCGGCGATCTCCGACATGGTGCGTCCGCAACCGACGCAAAGCCCAAGCTCATCGTCAAGCAGGCAGATATTGACGCAAGGAGAGTCCAAGAAAGCGCCGCTGGCTATGAATCCCGGCGACTAATGTAAGGGCTGCGGGGAGTGGAAACCAGAAGCGGTCAGGCCACTTCGCCCTTCAGGGCGAAGCGTCCCTGATCTTGTATTACGCGCTTGCGGGGGAAGGTGACCGTAACCTCGGTGCCGTGGCGAAGCTTGCTCTTCAGCTCAAACACGCCGTTATGCAACTCGGCGAGGCCTTTGGTGATGGGCAGGCCAAGCCCGGTGCCGCCTTCCGCGGTATGTTGGGCGAGCGAGCCCTGGCCGAAGCTTTTCAACACGCGCGGGATCTCCACGTCTGGAATACCAGGCCCCGTGTCCTTCACGCTCAGGAACTGGCCGCCGGCCAGTGTCTTACCGATTGCCAGCGTGATCGTCCCGCCCGAAGGCGTGAACTTGACGGCGTTCGACAGCAGGTTGAGGCAGATCTGGCGGATGGCGCGCTCGTCCGCCCAGAGCTGCGGTAAATTGGCTTCGAAGGTCTCGGAAATCACCAACCCCTTTTTCTCGGCGCGCAGCCGCATGAGGCGATTGCAGTCCTCCGCCACGGCGGCGAGCGACACCGCACCTTCGTGCAGCTCGTAGCGTCCTGCCTCGATGCGGCTGATATCGAGGATCTCGTTGATCAGCTTGAGCAGGTGCTGTCCGCTCTGATGGATATCGTTGGCGTATTCCTTATAGGTGGGATTGGCGTGCGGGCCGAGAAGCTCGCCTTGCATGATCTCGGAGAAACCGAGAATGGCGTTCAGCGGCGTGCGCAGTTCGTGACTCATGGTGGCGAGGAAGCGCGATTTGGCGAGATTGGCTTCCTCGGCGCGTTCACGCGCATCGTCCGAGACCGATTTTGCCTGTTCGAGCTCGGCGATCAGCGCATCTTTCTCCGCGCGATATTCCAGCATGGCCATGACCGTGGCGTTGAACCCGGTCATCAGCCAGATGAAATAGAAATGCACGCCGACCGCCATCGCCGCCAATGCCCAGTAGAAGGGGTTGTCGAGCAGCAGAAAGCGGATGACGATAGCAACGGTTATCGGCAAGGTGCCGGCATAGACGATGGGCATCGCGGTTGAGGCGAACAGCATGCGCATCGAAATGACGATCAGAAGAGCGGCGAAGATGAAGGTGTGCGCCATCTCGCTTTGTGTCGACGGCGCGATGAAGGCGATGCCCGCCCAGGTGACGCCATAGAGAAACTCGGCGGCGGTGATCTTCGCGCGCCAGACCGGAGTCGTGGCGTCGTCGCGCGGCGCCTTGGCGAATTGCCGGCAGAGCGCGATCAGGATGCCCTTGGCCACGAACACGGTGCCAAGCCAGAGCAGAAGTTCGCGGGGAGGAGCCCAGAACATGGCGCCCATGGCCACCACGATGGCAAGCAGCGGCGTGGTCACCGCCGCCGACAATTCGTTCCGCACGAACATGGTCAGGAGTTCGTATTCGAACGCCTGATGGGGGCTCGATGCGCGGGTGGGCTTTTCCTCGATGTCCGAAGCGGGGCGTGCGTTGGCGCGAGAGGGCGATCCTGGGGCTTTAGCCGAAACAACCCCCGACATGCTAACCCCCCGACTCCACAAGTGACAAAAAAGCAAAGACAGGACAATGGCCTAGGCGGCAGCCTGCGCCGCCCGACCTTGCCCCGCGCGTAAATCGAAACTATCTGCGGAAATCCCTAACGGCGCGTTTACTCTCTTCGCGCCGATACGAGGGCATGGGGGTCTGATGCGATTGACCATTATCGGCTGCGGGGATGCATTCGGCGCGGGCGCCCATCTCCAGACTGCCTTCCATGTGAGGTCTGGGCGATCGACTTTCCTCATCGATTGCGGCACGACCACGCTGATCGGCTTGCGCCGGCTTGGTCTCGAACCCAACGATATCGACACGATATTCGTGAGCCACCTGCATGGCGACCATTTCGGCGGACTGCCGTGGTTCCTCATCGACGCGCAATATGTGTCCAAGCGGAAGCGCCCGCTGATCGTCACCGGGCCGAAAGGCATCGAGAAACGCTTCCTGACCGCGGCGGAGGCGCTCTATCCCGGCATCACCAAGGGCAAGGATTGCTTCAAGCTGACCTTCGTTGAATATGAAGAGCGGAAGGCACTGGAAATCGGCGGCGTCTCGGTCACGCCCTACGAGGTGAAGCATCCCTCTGGCGCGCCGCCTTATGCGCTCAGATTCCATCTCGAAGACAAGGTGCTCGCCTTCACCGGCGATACCGGATGGGTTGATGTGCTTTTCGAGGTGGCACGCGATGCCGATCTCTTCATCAGCGAATGTTTCCAGTACGACGTGAAGATTCCCATCCATCTCGATTACCTGACGATCGATGCAAACTATGCGAAGTTCAAGGCAAAGCGCACGCTTCTCACCCATATGGGCACGGCGATGCTGGCAAATGCCGATCGCGTCGATACGTCCCGCTATATCGTCGCCGATGACGGCATGACGCTCGACCTATGACACCTGAAGCCGCCGAGCTTGATCGCCTGCTCGCCGCTATCCGCGGCTGCCGCCATTGTATCGAAACACCCAGGGGCAAACCGCTGCCGCATGAGCCACGCCCGGTATTGAGAGCGAGCCGCACGGCACGCCTTGCCATCTGCAGCCAGGCGCCGGGCACGCGTGTACACGAAACCGGCACGCCCTTTACCGATCGGTCTGGAGACCGGCTGCGCGCATGGATGGGCGTGACGCCGGATGAGTTTTACGATGGGACGCGCGTCGCCATCGTGCCGATGGGTTTCTGCTTTCCGGGACAGGATGACAAGGGGGCAGACCTGCCGCCGCGCCGCGAATGCGCTGGCATCTGGCACCGGAAATTGTTTGCTGCCTTGCCGCAGATCGAGCTGGTTCTGGCGGTTGGCGGCTACGCTCAGGCTTGGCATCTCGGCGACGATGCCGGCGCGACCCTGCAAGACACCATGCTCGATTGGCGCCGATTTCTGAACGACAAGAAGCGGCGCCCGCGCATCCTGCCCCTGCCGCACCCGTCCTGGCGCAACAATGCCTGGCTGACCCGCAATCCCTGGTTTGAGGCCGAGCTACTTCCGGTCCTCAGGCGCGAGGTGCGCAAGCTGCTGTGAAGGCGCTTGCGTGTATTAGAAAAATAATCTACAAATTCAGCCAGAACTGGATAGAACTAGAAAATAGTTCTACAAACTCACCGAATTGCCTGGGATATTGCCATGGTGGACCGGATGGACCGCAAGATTCTCGACATCTTGCAGCAGGATTGCACGCTCCCGGTCGCGGAGATCGGCAAGCGCATCGGGCTGTCCACCACGCCTTGCTGGCGCCGTATCCAGAAGCTCGAGGAATCGGGCGTGATCGAACGCCGCGTCGCTCTGCTCAATTCCAAGAAGGTCAATGCCGGCGTGACCGTATTCGTGTCGATCTCCACGAGCCAGCATACGCAGGAATGGCTCGACCGCTTCCACGCGGTGATCAAGGACTTTCCCGAGGTCGTGGAATTCTATCGCATGAGCGGGAAGGTGGATTACCTCTTGCGCGTGGTCGTGCCCGACATCGAGCGTTACGACGACTTCTACAAGAGGTTGATCGCCAAGATCGAATTGTCCGATGTCAGCTCGGCCTTCGCCATGGAGCAGATCAAATTCACCACGACGCTGCCCTTGGACTATGCGAGCGAAGAGCCCCAAACTTAAGATTTGCGCTCGAGCCGGGCGATCAGGCTCGACGTGTCGAAGCGTCCGCCGCCCATCTCCTGGATTTCCGCATAGAACTGGTCGACCAGCCGGGTGACCGGCAGGCTCGCGCCGTTGTTGCGAGCCTCTTCGAACAGAATCGCGAAATCCTTGCGCACCCAATCGACGGCGAAGCCGAAATCGAATTTGCCTTCGATCATGGTGCGCCAGCGATTGTCCATCTGCCAGGATTGCGCCGCGCCTTTAGAAATCGTGCCGATGACCTTTTCGATATCGAGACCAGCGCATTGGGCGAAATGCAGCCCTTCGGCCAGTCCCTCGATCAATCCGCCGATGCAGATCTGGTTGACCATCTTGGTGAGCTGGCCTGCTCCAGATGCACCGATGAGATTGACCGCCTTGGCGTAGGTCTCGATCACCGGCTTGGCTTTGGCGAAATCCCCTTCGTCGCCGCCAACCATGATGCTCAGCGTGCCGGACTCAGCACCCGACTGACCGCCGGACACCGGTGCGTCCAGCGCGCCGGCGCCACGCGCTTTGGCTGCGGCGTGCAGCTCGCGGGCAATACCAGCCGAGGCCGTGGTGTGATCGACGAAAACCGCGCCTGGTCCAAGCGCGGCGAAGGCGCCGTCCGGGCCGAGCGAGACCTCGCGCAGATCGTCGTCATTACCGACACAGGTAAAGACGAACTCCGCCCCTGCTGCCGCCTGTTTCGGGCTCGCGGCACCCTTGCCGCCATAACGCTCCAGCCAGGCTTCGGTCTTGTTCGGCGTGCGGTTGAACACTGTGAGGTCGTGGCCGCGCGCCTTGAGATGGCCGGCCATGGGAAAGCCCATCACGCCGAGCCCGATCCAGCCGATTTTGCTCATGACGCGATCTGACCGGTTCCGCCATTCCGGCGCAAGCCGGAATCCAGCAGCCGATCTGAAGCCCTCACCCTGAGGAGGCCGCGGTACGCGGCCGTCTCGAAGGGCGGCCCATGCTTCGAGACGCGCCCTGGCGGGCGCTCCTCAGCATGAGGAGATAAAAAGCGGAGACCTAAGCGATGGGCTTATCGGGGAAAGCGAGCTGCTCGCGCGCGCGCCAGTCCTCGGTGACGTAATTGATGATCAGCGACGTACGCACGCCCTTGATCGCGCGCTTCTCGAAGCCGTGATAGGTGTTATCGCCCGGCACGAAGATCATGGCGGCATTTGGCGCGAACGGCGAACGGCCGAAATGCTTCTTGTTGCCGTCATAGATATCGGTGCCGAGGTCGGCGTGGCCCGGGTCCTTCGATAGATAGAGCAGCATGGTGAAGGCCTTCACCCCGAGATCGGTGTGCGGCTCGAGCCAGAAGCCATCGATGTCCTGCGCGAACTCCATGCGCAGATAGGTGCCCTTGAGGTCGGTGCCGAACACCTTCTCGATATGCTCGGTGACGCGCTTGTCCTGAAAGGCCTGGGCTACCGCCTCGCAAACCGGGAATGCCTTGCGGTTGTCGGCATCGAAATATTTGCGCGTGTTGTTGTGCAGCTCGCGCTTACCGGAAACGCCGTCGAGGGAGGGCGCCTCGAAAGGCAACGCCATGACGTCCTCGAGCGTGTCGGCAGGCAGGCAATCCTCAAGCGCCCAATGACGGTATGGTTGCTCGGAGCGCTTCCCGTTGTCGATTGCGTGCAAGAAGGCTTGGACGACGTCCTCGGCCGAGCTTTTCTCGGCGGGACGTTTCACCGCGGCGCTTTCTCTCGTCATGCCGGTCAACTCCCTCAAAAAAGTGAAAAATCCTGGCAGATCCAGCGCCCAGCGGACCTCATCCTGCGGCTGGCATAGCACCGGTCAACACCAGGCGCAAATGCCATGAATCGTGGTTTTTCCCGCTGCTTTCCCATGCCCCAAGGGGCGCGTTCCACGCCTTGAGCTGGATCAAACCCGCGTCAGGCGCCGAGGCGGTATCGCCCGATAAGCCGCATGGGCGAGCGCCCGCCGGTATCGCCGAACAGCGACAAGCCGTCGACCGTGACGCCGGCCGCGCAGATTTCTTCGAGCACGGGCCAGAGCGCCTGCGTTACGCGATCAAGATGCGCGGCGTCGAGCGGGCCGGTCAGCTTAATGGAGAAGCGGTACTCGCTCAGCACATGCGGATGGCCGAAGCTGCCAAGCAGCACGCGTTGATGGTCGCTGAGCTGTGAATGCGCATGGTCTTCGCGTTCGGCCTTGCTTGGCGCCGCGGCAAAGTCTTCGAAGGCGCTGATGCATTGCGCGGCGAGCCATTCGAGTGCGGGCACGGGCTCGACCGGACGCAATGTGAGGCCACGGCCTGAACGAGCCAGCGTCAAAGGGCCCGTCTCCACCGGCTTGCGGCGCGTGGCGAAGTCGATCAGCCGCTTGCGCAGCGTCTCCAGTCCGGTCCCGTCGCGGAGCGTGAAGGTTCCCATCAACGGGGCATGCAGGCCGGTATAGCGGCCAGGCGCCGCCGGCATCTTGGCGAAGCCCGAACCGGTCAACCCGCTTTCGGAGAACGCCTGCAAGGTCACGCCGTCATTGGCGCGGCCGAACCAGGAGCGTCCGAATGACGCAAGCGCCGTCCCGGGCTGCGGCGTGTAGTAGATCGCATAGCGGGCGAAGCTCGGCCGGCAGACTCTCTTCCTCTCCTGGTCGAGATGGGCACAATTGAGCATCGATTCCTCCCTAAGCAGTCACACAACAGCGGCGCACGCATGTTGCCTACCATCAGCCTGTGGCGACCCCGCGACCGGTTCTTGGCGATAGGGAGGCCGAGGAATGAACACTTAGTGAATCGATTTTTTCCGCAACTGCGAGAAGGAGGCGCGCTTGTCCTTTGACAGGGCCGCGTTCGGCGAGGCATTCATGCGTGCACTGCGAAAGAGGACTGGGAACACGCCATGATCGAGTTTTACACCTGGACCACGCCAAACGGACAGAAAGTATCGATCATGCTGGAGGAGGTGGGACTGCCCTATCGCGTGCATGCGATCGACATCACCAAGGACGAGCAGTTCGCTCCCGCCTTCCTGAAGGTATCCCCCAACAACAAGATCCCCGCCATCGTCGACACCGATAACGGACTCCATCTCATGGAGTCGGGTGCGATCCTCATGTATCTGGCGGAGAAGACCGGAAAGTTCTGGCCGCAGGATTTCCCTACCAAGTGGCGGGTGATGGAATGGCTGATGTGGCAGATGGGAGGGCCTGGGCCCTTCCTCGGCCAGGTGCATCATTTCGTGAAATTCAATCCGGGCAAGAGTGTCTATGCCGAGGAGCGTTACGCCAAGGAGGCTAAGCGGCTGTGGGATGTGCTCGACCGGCGGCTTGCCGATTCCGAGTATGTCGCGGGCGACTATTCCATCGCCGACATCGCCATCTGGCCATGGATTTCCCGCTTCGAATGGCAGACGGTGGACTTCGCCGACTACCCGAATGTGAAGCGCTGGTACCTCGCGATCGCGACGCGGCCGGCCGTGCAGAGGGGCTTTGACGTGCTCGCGCATGGGCGCGCCATCCCCATGCCGTGACGCGATGCCCCTGAGAGCTGGAGAAATGTGACAGTTCCCGCGGCGGCCGGGATGCGAAAACCGCTTTACAAGGGGTCCAGAATTCCATAGGGACCACGCGGCTCGTAGGCGGATTCCGCTCAAGGGCAGTGGTCTGAGACGACAGTCTCCCCTCCTGGAGTGAACATGGAATGGACGTTTTCACTTCTGCCGCGGAGCTTCTCCGTGATCGTCACCCCGAGCGGCCTGTCCTTGCATTAAGGCCTCACGCCGCGCAGCGCGCGGCGAGATGGTTCCTCGCCAATTTTCCCGGCCGGGTGCTCTACGCCGCCAAGGCGAACGACGCGCCGCAAGTGATCGAGGCCCTGGTCGAGGCGGGCATCACCGCCTTCGATGTCGCTTCGCTCGTGGAGATCGAGCGGGTCGCGCCCATCCAAGGCGCCGAGCTTTACTTCATGAATCCGATCAAGTCGCGCGGTGCCATCGTTCGCGCCTATCGCGATTTCGGCGTCAGGCATTTCGCCTTCGACAGCGAGGAGGAGCTCGAAAAGATCGTCGAAGAGACCGGCGGCGCCGCCGACCTCACGCTGTTTCTGCGCATCGCCTGTCCCAACACGCACAGTCTCATCCCGCTGGAAGGGAAGTTCGGCGTGCCGCCGGACGAGGCGCCGGCCCTGTTGCTGCGCGCGCGTCAGATCGCCCGCCGTCTCGGCATCACCTTCCATGTCGGCTCGCAAGCCGTGGTACCTGTTGCCTTCGGCGAAGCGCTGAAGCAGGTCGGGCAACTGATCGTGGAATCGGGCGTCCTGGTCGACGCCATCGATATCGGCGGCGGGTTCCCGAGCCGTTATCCGCATTCCAACCCGCCGGAGCTGGCGAGCTTCCTGGATGAAGTGGTGCGCGCGGCGGACGAGCTTGCCGTGCGGCATTCCTGTGAGCTGCTGTGCGAGCCTGGCCGCGCGCTGGTGGCCGAGGCTGAATCTGTCATCGTCCGCGTCGATGCAAGGCGGGGCAACGCCCTCTACATTAATGACGGCGCCTTCGGCACGCTGTTCGATGCCGCCTATTCGGGCTTCCGCTTCCCGGCGCGCCTTGTCACCGGTGCGCGGCGCAAGTCGAAGCCTCTGACGGAGTTCGCCCTATACGGTCCGACCTGCGACAGCTCGGATCATCTGCCTGGCCCCTTCCTGCTTCCCGATTCGATCCGCGAGGGCGACTATCTGGAGATCGGGCAGATCGGCGCCTATGGCCGTGTCCTGGCCAACCGTTTCAACGGCTTCGGCGAGTACGACGAGGTCATCCTGACCGATGAACCCATGCTCTCGATGTATATCGGCGTGGAGCAACAGACGCCCGTCCTGGCGTCGATGCCGGCCTAGTCCTCCACTTACCATCAGCAGGGCAGATCTCTGGGAAGCTTAGCGCCCGCATCGCTGCCGAGCTCTAGTTTTCCACGCAAACCTGCGTGAGGTCGCGCTGACTCTGCGTTCATTCGAGGCTAGACTTTGCCGGTTGGGCGCGAGAGGGAGGATGTCCATGAACACCCACACTTTAGAGACCGTCTGGGCACCGCACGTGCTCAGCATTCTGCGTATCGTTTCTGCACTGATCTTCATGGAACATGGCACGGCGAAGCTGCTGGGCTTCCCGCCGTCGGACTTCTCGCCACAGTTCCTGTCGCTGCCCTGGATCGCGGGCGTCTTAGAGATCGTCGGTGGTGCGCTTCTGATTGTTGGTCTGTTCACGCGTCCGGTTGCCTTCATCCTGTCCGGCCTCATGGCGTTTGCCTACTGGATCGCGCATGCGCCAAAGAGCATCTACCCGCTGCTCAACGGCGGCGATGCGGCGATCCTCTACTGCTTCATCTTCTTGTATCTGGTCTTTGCCGGGCCGGGTCCCTGGAGCGTCGATGCCTGGCGGGAGGGTCGGTCGCGTCCTTAAGCCATGCTGCTGCGATCTTGAGGTTACTTATCCCGCTTTCTGCTAAACTAGCCGTGCCAACTTCGATGATGAAGAGGAGGGCAACCGGCATGAAGATCGTTCCGATCATGAAGATCGTTCCGATAATGTATCTGGTTCTGGTTTTCGCGACGCCTGCAATTGCCGCCCCCCAATGGGTTGAGACAGCCTGTTGGAAGGCCGCCAATCGCGTTCTCCCGGCGCTCCGCGCCAGGGAAAAGGAAGCCTATATCGCCAATTGCATAGCCGACTGGACGGCCGGAACACCGCCGCCCCAGGGGCGTAGGAGTTATGACCGCAACAGGTATTGAAAATGATGGTGGGCGGTACTGGACTTGAACCAGTGACCCCTGCGATGTGAACCCGCAACTATACCAGCTGAGCTAACCGCCCATTCAGGCCTAGGCGCGTGGTCTTACCGCAAAACCTGGCGCTGCGGGATCACGCTCTGGTCTCTCGGATTTAGCGATTGGCCCCCCGCGAAGTCAAGGAAGCGCATGGAAAATCTGGGAACGTGCCGGCTGCGCGCCTTGCCGGCGAAACGATAAGGACGGCACGATTCCCCCGCACCGTCCTGCCAGCCTGGCGTCAGTTGCCTTTGCCGACCATCTTATTGACGGCGGCGAGTTTCGCGCTGGCCTCGGCGCCATTGCCTTCGGTGCAGAGCGCGTCAGCCTCATCGAGCAGCAAATAAATCTTTTCAGCCTCTTCCTCGCTTAGCGCGTTGGCATCGATCTTGTCCTGCACGGCTTCCTGGGCCGAGGTGAGCTGCTGAGCGCACTCGCTGTTCTCAATTGCTTCCTCTTGCGCCATGCCATTGGTGTCATCTTGGGCATAAGCCGACACGCCCATGAGGCACACCACGGCAGCCCCGATCACGACACGTCTGAGCATCCCATCCCTCCTTGTCCAAATCCGTCCGTTCACGGCCCTTAAGGCTGCAACCTTACACCACACTGTGGCTCTTCATTAAGAACGGTCGGGTGGAGATAAGCTCGATCTGCGGCGGGAATTGGGCGTTTAGGGGCGTGCCGGGATGGGCGTCGTGCCGTTAACCAGCAACATTGCGGCATCTTCCAAGGCCTCGAAGGTCTCGATCACGGCATCCGGGACGAGGCCGGCGGGCGGCAGCGGCCCATAGCCGAAGCCAACGAGAATTGCCGGGATGGCGGCGGCTTTGGCGGTCTCAATATCGGTTACGCTGTCGCCGACCATGACGGCATTGGCAGGATCGCCGCCGGCGAGCCTGATAGCGCCGGTCAAATGGCCGGGGTCCGGTTTCGACATGGGGAAGGTGTCGCGCCCGGCAATCGCATGGAAAAACCTGTCGAGCTCAATGGCGTCCAACAGCTTGCGGCTCAGGCTTTCGCGCTTGTTGGTGCAGATCGCGAGACGCGCGCCTGAATCTTTGAAACGTTCAAGCGCGGCCTCGGCGCCGGGGTAGGGCCGGCTTTCGACGGCGATGTTCGCCTCGTAATAGACGAGGAAGGTGGCGAGCAAGCGGTCCACGTCGTCCTCGATCCCGGAGAGCGCCAGTGCCGCCTCGATCATGGCGCGGGCGCCGCGCCCGACCGTGGCGCGGATCGCGTCCAGCATGACCGGCGCATGCCCGCGCTCGGCAAGCGCGTGGTTCAGCGCATGGGTCAGGTCCGGCGCGGTATCGACGAGCGTGCCGTCGAGATCGAAGACGATGGTGGTGCCCGTAAGCATTCTCTCTAGTCACACGGCACCTTGCAGCCTGGCAAGCGGCGGCGTAGGAGTGCGACCATGCAGCTCAGCGATCCCTCGCTCCTGAAAGCGCCGCCTATTTCTACACGCGCGATCTGGCCCGGGCCTGGCGGGTGGCCGAGGCGCTGGAATACAGCATTGTCGGGGTCAATGAGGGGATCATTTCCTACGAGCTGGCGTTCGGTGGCATGAAGGAATCGGGACTTGGCCGCGAGGGCTCCCATCATGGTATCGAGGAGTTTATAGAGCTGAAATACGTGATAATGGGCGCTCTTGGCGACTGAGGGAAAAAGCGTTTGCCGAAAGTCGACGACCTGAAGCAGAAGGCGGCGCTCGCCGCGCTCGACCTCGTCGAGGAGGGCATGCGGCTTGGCCTCGGCACCGGCTCGACGGCCGCGCGTTTTGTCGATGCGCTGGGGCGGCGTGTCGCCTCGGGGCTGCACGTGTTGTGCGTACCGACCTCGGAAGCGACACGGACTCAGGCCGAAAGACTAGGCATTCCGCTCACCACACTCGACGAGACGCCTGAGCTCGATCTCACCGTGGACGGCGCCGACGAGATCGACCCCGAACTGCGCATGATCAAGGGCGGCGGCGGGGCGCTTCTGCGCGAGAAGATCGTGGCGACGGCGTCCTCACGCATGGTGGTGATCGCCGACGAAGGCAAATTGGTCAAAACACTTGGCAAGTTTCCGCTTCCCGTCGAGGTGGTGCGTTTCGGCCTGTTGGCGACGATCCGGCTGATCAAGGCGCTCGCAGCCCAGGCCGGGTGCGAAGGCGAAATCAAATTGCGTACCGCACAAGGCGACGCGCCCTTCATCACCGATCAAGGCAATCTCATCGTCGATTGCTCCTTCGGCGCCATCCCCGAGCCCGAAGTGCTCGCTTTTGCGCTGAACCGCGTGCCGGGCGTGGTCGAGCATGGCATGTTCCTCGGGCTCGCCGATTTGGCTATCGTGGCCGGTGGCGGCGGCGTGAAGTCGCTGCGCCGCCCTGGAGCCTGACACCAAGTGGCACAATACGACTACGATCTGTTCGTGATCGGCGCAGGCTCAGGCGGCGTGCGTGCGGCACGGCTTGCCGCCGAGCTTGGCGCTCATGTCGGCATCGCCGAGGACTATCGCATCGGCGGCACCTGCGTGATCCGCGGCTGCGTGCCGAAGAAGCTGCTGGTCTATGGCAGCCGCTATGCCGGCGAGTTCGAGGATGCGCGCGGCTTCGGCTGGACCTGCGAGGCCTTGCGGTTCGACTGGCCCACTCTGATTCATAATGTCAGGCGCGAGGTCGACCGGTTGAACGGCGCCTATACGCGCACGCTGGAGAAAGCGGGCGTCGACCGCTTTCTCACCCGCGCGAGCCTCCTCGATCGCCACACGGTCAAGCTCGCCGAACGCGACGAAACGATCTCAGCGAAAACCATTCTGATCGCCACCGGCTCGCATCCGTTCATCCCGGATGTGCCGGGCAAGGAATATTTCATCACCTCCAACGAGTGCTTCGAGCTTGAGGAATTGCCTAAAAGCATCGCCATTGTCGGCGCGGGCTATATCGGCATGGAGTTCGCCTCGATCTTCGCCGGCCTCGGCGTGACGGTGACGGTGCTGCATCGCGGCGACCAGATCCTGCGCGATTTCGACGACGATCTCCGTGACGGGCTGGCCGCGGCGCTGCGCAATCGCGGCGTCGGCCTGCGCATGAACGCCGATGTGGCCTCGATCGAGAAGGAGGGGGACGGAGTCCGGATCAATCTCAAGCAGGGCGATTGCGTGATCGCCGATCTGGTCATGGCCGCCACCGGACGGCTTCCCAGCACCATGGGGTTCGGCCTGCGGGAAGCGGGGGTGGAACTCGGCTGGAACGGGCATATCGTGGTCGATGAGAACTCGAAATCTTCCGTGGACAATATTTATGCCGTTGGCGATGTGACCGACCGCATGCAGCTCACGCCGGTTGCCATCAGCGAGGCGACCGCCTTGGCCGAGACGCTGTTCAATGACACGCCGACATCGGTGGATTACGGTTTCATACCCACGGCGGTGTTCTCGGAGCCCGAGATCGGCACGGTCGGTTTCACCGAGCAGAAGGCGCGCGACATGTGCCGCATGGTCGATATCTATAAAAACAGCTTCAAGCCGCTGCGCGCGACGGTGAGCGGCCGGGACGAAAAGATGCTGATGAAACTCGTCGTTGACGGCGAGACGGACAAGGTGCTCGGCTGCCACGTGCTCGGCCACGATGCGGCCGAGATCGTGCAGATGGCGGCCGTCGCGCTCAAGCTCGGCGCGACCAAGGCGCAGTTCGACGCCACCATGGCGCTGCATCCGACCGCCGCGGAGGAATTGGTGACCATGCGCCAGAGATGGGAACCGCCGGCGCCGATTGCGGGGTCCGATGCGGCGGCTTGAGGACAAGATCGCGCTGGTGACGGGGGCGGGCGCGGGCATCGGCTGGGCCATCGCCGAGACCTTCGCGCGCGAGGGCGCGCAAGTGGTGGTGGCCGATATCGACGGCGAGGCGGCGAAGGCCGCCGCCGATGCCATCGTCAAGGCGAACGGTGCGGCGAGCGCGCATGCGGTGGATGTGACCGACACGCCGCAAGTCCAGGCACTGATGAAAGCCATCGGTGAGGCGCATGGCCGCCTCGACGTGCTGGTCAACAATGCAGGTGTCGGCGAGCGGGCCGATTTCCGTCATCTCTCCGACGAGGCCTGGGACCGGGTGTGGAAGGTCAATCTCGACGGCACGGTGCGCTGCGCGCGCGAGGCGTTCGAGCTCCTGCGCATCTCGGGCAAAGCGTCGGTGATCAATCTCTCCTCGATCATGGCGGCCAAGCATACGCGGCAGATGGCGGTCTATTCCGCCACCAAGGGTGCGGTATCGGCGCTGTCGCGCAGTCTCGCGGTCGAATACGCGCCTTACGGCATCCGGGTAAATACGTTGCTGCCGGGCTATGTCGAGACGGCGCTGATCGGCCGCTATATCCAGAATCCGATGATCGCCAAGGGGCTGCTCGCGCAAACGCCGCTCAGGCGTTTCGGCACGCCGGAGGACATCGCCAATGCGGCGCTGTTCCTCGCCTCCGATGAAGCCGCGTACATCACCGGCGCCGCGCTCACCGTGGACGGCGGCATGTCCACCACACTTTAGGACGAGACGCGCGCTTTCGCCTTTTTCGGCTTCGCCGCGGGTTTCGCGCCAGATGGCGGCATGATGGTCTCCTCGACGATACCGTCGACCACCGACAGCAAGGCCGCCTGTTCACTGCCGCCGAGCTTCTTCACCGAGTCGTAACGGGCGAGCTGACGGTCGGCGCTCGTGCCGCGTTGGACGATGGTGCGCGCATGCGCGATCTCGGCGGTGCAGCCGAAAAAGGCGGCATCCTCGGCGACCAGGTCGATCAGTTCGTCGAGCAATGTGGAGAAAGGCACGACTTCGCCCTTGCCGAAATCGACCATGCCTTTTTCGATGCCGTAGCGCTGCGCGCGCCAGCGGTTTTCGCGCACCAGGAAGGGCGGATAATGCCGCCAGCGCTGGTTCTGCCGCCGCAGGCGATAGAGCATCCGCAGCACGCAGCGATAGAGCGCGGCGATGGCGATGCCATCCTCGACCAGAGGGCAGACGTCGGTGATGCGCATTTCGAGGGTCGGGAAGCGCGCCGATGGGCGCATGTCCCACCACAGCTTGCTCGCGTCCTCGATCAGCCCGGCATTGACCAGAAGATCGACGGTGCGCTGGTACTCGCTCCAACTGGAGAATTGGTGGGGAATGCCGGTGCGCGGCAATTCGTCGAACACGGCGAGCCGGTAGGATTTCAGTCCCGTCTGCGTGCCTTCCCAGAACGGCGACGATGTGGAGAGCGCGAGCAGATGCGGCAGGAAGTAGGGGGCTTGGCCAAGCAGGTCTATGCGCAGATCCTCGTCCTCGATGGCGACATGCACATGCATGCCGCAGATCACGAGACGACGGCCGACTTGCTGCAAATCCCTGGCGAGGAGATTGTAGCGCTCCTTGTCGGTGTGCTGCTGCTGTTGCCAATGCGCGAAGGGATGGGTCGATGAAGCGATGGGCGCCAAGCCAAACTCGCCAGCGAGGCGGCCCACCGTGGCGCGCAGATGCACTAATTCGTCACGCGCCTCCTGCACTGATTTGCACACGCGCGTACCGATCTCGATCTGAGAGCGCAGGAATTCCGGACTGACCTGGCCGCGCAGCGATTCCTCCAGCTTCTTGAAGAGAGCCGGCGGCTTCTCCTGGACGAGGTTGCGGGTATCCTGGTCGACGAGGAGATATTCCTCCTCGATGCCGATGGTGAAGCTTGGGTCCTTGACGGTCATGGACGCCATGGTGGCATAACTATCGAGGTTTGGGGTAGTGCCTAGGCAGTAAGCAATATCTTAGCCGAAGCTGGTCAGCCTCCCGCCGATCGCCTATATAGCGGTGACTTTTCAAGGAGCATTCGATGGCGTCCCGATGGAGCCCCGACAGCTGGCGCGCGAAGCCGATCGAGCAGGTCCCGGTCTATCCGGACCTCGCCGCGCTTGGCGACGTGGAGAAGCAGCTCGCCACCTTCCCGCCGCTCGTATTCGCGGGCGAGGCGCGCGAGTTGAAGGCGAAGCTTGCCCGCGTCGCGGCGGGCGAGGCCTTTCTGCTGCAAGGCGGCGACTGTGCCGAAAGCTTCGCCGAGCATCGCGCCGACTCGATCCGTGACTTCTTCCGCGTGTTCCTGCAAATGGCCGTGGTGCTCACCTATGCCGGCGGCTCGCCGGTGGTGAAGCTCGGCCGCATCGCCGGCCAGTTCGCCAAGCCGCGTTCGAGCGCGACGGAGACGCAGGACGGCAAAGAGTTGCCGAGCTACCGCGGCGACATCATCAACCGCATCGAGTTCGATGAGGCGGCGCGCGTGGCCGATCCGCAGCGCATGCTGATGGCGTACCGGCAGTCGGCCGCCACGCTCAATCTGCTGCGCGCGTTTGCGCAAGGCGGCTATGCCAATCTCGAGCACGTGCATCAGTGGAATCTCGGCTTCGTCAAGGACAGCCCGGCCGGCCACCGCTATCAGGAACTCGCCGGGCACATCGCCGAGACCTTGCGCTTCATGCGCGCGTGTGGGCTGAATGCCGACAACACGCCGCAACTGCGCACCACGAGTTTCTACACGAGCCACGAGGCGCTGCTGCTCGGCTACGAGCAGGCGCTGACGCGCGTCGATTCGACTTCCGGCGACTGGTACGCGACCTCGGGCCATTTCCTGTGGGCCGGCGACCGCACCCGCAACCTCGACAGCGCCCATATCGATTATCTGCGCGGTATCAAGAACCCGGTCGGCGTGAAGATCGGCCCTAGCCTCGACGCCGACGGCCTGCTCAAGCTGATCGATGCACTCTCCCCGCAGAACGAGCCGGGACGCCTGACGCTGATCTGCCGTTTCGGCGCCGACAAGGTTGGCAAGCATCTGCCGGCGCTGATCCGCGCGGTGACGCGTGAGGGCAAGTCGGTGGTTTGGGCGTGCGATCCCATGCATGGCAACACCATCAAGGCGGGTAGCAGCGGTTACAAGACGAGGCCCTTCGACCTGATCCTGTCGGAGGTCGAGCGCTTCTTCGACATCCATCGTGGCGAAGGGACGCATGCCGGGGGCATTCATGTGGAGATGACCGGGCAGAACGTGACCGAATGCGTCGGCGGCGCCAAGGCCGTCACCGAGACCGACCTGTCCGACCGCTACCACACCCATTGCGATCCGCGCCTCAATGCCGACCAATCGCTGGAACTTGCCTTCATCATCGCCGAGCGGCTGAAGCGCGAGCGCGAAGGCCGTCCCGAGCCGGAAATCTCCATCGTCGCCGGGGAATAGGTAACTTCCAAACCGTCGTCATACCGGCGGAAGCCGGTATCTAGGGCAGCAGGCGCATAGCCAGGTTCCTGGATTCCGCCTTCCGCCGGAATGACGCGTTAAATTCTTACACTTTCGTATTAAGTTCCTCTCATGACGCAGCCTATCAAAGACAGGTTCAAGCTTGCGCTCGCGCAACTCAACCCGGTCGTGGGCGACATCGCCGGCAATGTGCAAAAGGCGCGTGAAGCCCGCGCCCGCGTCGCGGTCACCGACACCGACCTGATCGCCTTCAGCGAGCTTTTCCTCACCGGCTATCCCCTCGAGGACCTGGTGCTGAAACCGGCCCTGCAGAGGGCGGCACACGAGGCCTGCGAGACGCTCGCCCGCGATACCGAGGACGGTGGTCCCGCCATTCTTGTAGGGCTGCCTTGGGGCGAGCCGCCGCTGGTCTATAACGCCATGGCGCTGCTCGACCGCGGCCGCATCGAGACGGTCCGTTACAAGTACAATCTGCCGAATTACGGCGTATTCGACGAGAAGCGCGTATTCGCGCCGGGCCCATTGCCAACGCCGATCGATTTCCGCGGGCTCAAACTCGGCGTGCCGGTCTGCGAGGATATCTGGAGCGAGGAAGCGTGCGGAGCGCTCGCCTATGCCGGCGCAGAGCTGCTCATCGTCCCCAACGGCTCGCCTTATTGGATCGGCAAGCAGGAGGTGCGCTACGGCGTGGCCGAGACACGCGTAGCCGAGACGCGTTTGCCGCTCGCTTATGTCAACCAGGTGGGCGGACAGGACGAGCTCGTATTCGACGGCGGGTCTTTCGTGCTCAACGCCGATGCCTCGCTTGCCGTGCAGATGCCGGCCTGGGAAGAGGCGCTCGGCGTCACCCAGTGGCAGCGCGAAAACGGGCGCTGGAAATGCCTGCCCGGCCTGATCGCCGAGATCGAGCTTGGAGAGGCGGCAAACTATCTCGCCTGCGTCACCGGGCTTCGCGACTACGTCAACAAGAATGGTTTTCCCGGCGTGGTGCTTGGGCTTTCCGGCGGCGTCGATTCCGCGCTCTGCGCAGCGATGGCTGTCGATGCGCTTGGCGCGTCCCGCGTTCATTGCGTGATGCTGCCCTTCACCTATACCAGCAACGAGAGTCTCGATGACGCGGCGGCATGCGCCGAGGCGCTCGGCGTGCGTTACGACATCCTGCCAATACACCAGGCCGTGGAAGGATTGACCGAGGGTTTGCGCAAAGTATTCGACGGCGCGGCGCCGGATGCGACGGAGGAGAATCTGCAGTCGCGCGCGCGCGGCACCATGCTGATGGCCATTTCCAACAAATTCAGTCCGATGGTCCTCACCACCGGTAACAAGTCGGAAGTGTCGGTGGGTTATGCGACGCTGTATGGCGACATGAACGGCGGGTTCAATCCGATCAAGGACCTGTACAAGACGCAAGTTTATGCGCTGGCGCGCTATCGCAACGCGGAGCGGCCCAAAAACTGTCTCGGGCCGAAAGGCATCGTCATCCCGGAGAATATCCTCACCAAGGCACCTACCGCCGAACTGAAGCACAATCAGCGCGATCAGGACATGCTGCCGCCTTACGACGTGCTCGACGACATCCTGAATTGCCTGGTCGAGGAGGAATTACCGCTAGCGGAGATCGTGGCGCGCGGGCATGAGCCCGATGTCGTGAAAAGCGTCGAACGCATGCTCTATCTCGCCGAATATAAGAGGCGGCAGGCGGCACCGGGGGTGAAGATCACCGCCAAGAATTTCGGCCGGGACCGCCGCTATCCCATCACCAACAAATTCCGCGAGAAACTGTAGATGGCCGTCACGGTCAGATTTGCGCCGAGTCCGACGGGCCGGCTCCATGCCGGCAATATCCGCACCGCGTTGTTCAACTATCTGTTCGCGCGTAAGGAGGGCGGTCGCCTCCTGTTGCGGCTTGACGACACCGACACCGAGCGCTCGACCGAGGAATTCGCGGCGGGCATCCGCGAAGATTTGGCCTGGCTCGGCCTCGAATGGGCCGATGAAGTGCGCCAGTCGGACCGCTTTGACCGCTATGCCGAAGCGGTCGAGAAACTGAAAGCGAGCGGGCGGCTCTACCCGGCTTACGAGACGCCCGAGGACCTTGAACTCAAGCGCAAGCGCCAGCTCGCACGTGGCAAGCCACCCGTATACGACCGCGCCGCGCTGAAGCTCACCGACGAGGATCGTGCGCTGCTCGAAAAAGAGGGACGAAGTCCCCATTGGCGTTTCAAGCTCGAAAGCCGTGATGTCGCCTGGGATGATCTCGTGCGCGGCCGCCAGCATGTCGATGCTGCCTCGCTGTCTGACCCTGTGCTGGTGCGTGAAGACGGTACCTATCTTTATACGCTGCCGAGCGTGGTGGACGATATCGAGCTTGGCATCACCCATGTCATTCGCGGCGAAGACCATGTCGCCAATACCGCGCCGCAGATCCAGCTGTTCGAGGCGCTTGGCGCCCGCCCGCCTGCTTTCGGCCATCATAATCTTCTGGTGAGCGCCGACGGCCAGGCCTTGTCGAAGCGCGACCGCGCCCTCTCCATCGCCGCGTTACGCGAAGAGGGCCTGGAGCCGATGGCTGTGGCGAGTTATGCCGCGATCATCGGCACGTCCGATCCGGTCACGCCACACGCTGATCTCGGCGAGCTGGTCGAAGGCTTCGACTTCGCCAAATTGTCGCGCGCGCCGGCGCGATTCGATGGCAACGAGCTTCGCCTGCTCAACGCCAAACTTCTGCACACGCTCGCCTACGAAGTCGTTGCCGACCGGCTTCGCGCCATGGGTGTCGCCGGCGGTAAGGCGTTCTGGGAAGCGGTGCGCGGCAATCTCACCGTGCTCGAAAATGCGAAATTGTGGTGGCAGGTGGTGGACGGACCGCTTGAGCCGGTCATCGAAGATCGCGATCTCTGTCAGACGGCGGCGAAACTCCTGCCGCCGGAACCTTGGGACGGCGAGACCTGGGCTCAATGGTCGTCGGCGGTGAAGGATGCGACGGGGGCCAAGGGCAGGGCGCTGTTTCAGCCGTTGCGTCTCGCGCTCACAGCCCATGAACAGGGACCGGAGCTCAAATACCTCTTGCCGCTGATGGGGCGCGCGCGCGTCGTCGCCAGACTCGAAGGCAAAAACTGCTGATAACGATTACTGCGCCGGAGGCGTTCTGCTCTTGGTCATGCTTGACTGGCCAGGACCAGGGGGCTCGGCTTGAGCTTGCGGCGGAGGCGCCACTGGCGGTTCGGTTGCCTGAGCCGCTGGCGCGGCTGGCGCCGGTGCTTCGCCCTGAGCCGGTGGTGCGGTAGGAGCCGGCGCGGCTGGTGTATCACCGCCGAGATCGAGATCGAGCTTCGGCATCGGGCCTGAGGGCACCGCCGCGGCGGGTGCAGCTTCCTCAGCCTTGACCGCGGCCTGCTTGTTCGCAGCCTGGATCTCGGCCGGATTGTATTCGTCCTTCTTGCAAGAGCAGCCTTTGACGAATTCCCTGCGGAACTTGAGCGCGACCGGCAGGTCCATATAGGCGGAGCCGCCTTGCGGCGAGAAGGCCTGTTCGATCTCCTGTCCCGGATTGCGGTAAACGTAGAGTTCCGCCGGTGCCGCGCAATTGGATTGGCACCGCTGCACGTCCTGGCCAACGCTATAGCCGGAGATGGAATAGCTGATCGGAAAATAGAAACCGTCGCACAGCCGGACGCACACGGTGCGGTAACGCCCGTTCGGATCGACATTGCGATAGATCGGCGCCTGAATCTGTGGCTCATCCGGTGCCGGTCCGCCGAAGAAATCGAACAACCCGCCCCGCCTCGCTGCCCCGCCGCAGCCGCTGCGCGACAATGCATCGCTCAGCTCGGCGACACGCCGCTTGTTCCTGCCGCCGCCGGCGAGCGCCTGGCGCTGCTGCTGAAGCTGGGTGAGCTGGCGCCGCGCTCCTTCCATGCGGGAGTTCATGCCGAGACATTTCGGGCTGCGCACCAGCGCCTTGCCGAAAATGAGAAAGCTCTCGAAACAGCCGGCGCCTTCCATGGCCGACCGGGTCCCCTGATAGGCGCGATCGGCTTGGGCGATCTGCTGGTCGATGCGGCCGATTTCAGCGCGGCCCGCGCCGCCGCCACCCTGCGCCGCGGCCAGTTCGGCCTGAAGCTGCATGCAGCGCGCCTGCTGCTCGTTCTGCGCCAGGGCAAGCCCGGCACCGCCCGCAACCGCCGCCACGGCGCCGATGCCGAGAACGGCCAGGCGCGGCAGGCTAAGCGATTGTATAGACGGCACGAATGCGCGACGGCGATCGCGGTTAGCGCTCACGATGATTCCAATCCCAAGGGCCCAGCGACGCAATTATCAGCCCATAAAGTCGGCGGTCAATGAGGCATCAATAAGGATGGGCAGGATGGCCAGTTGACGCTCCCGGCAATAGGCTCCATAAGCGGCCCCAAGATGATGCAAATGCAACCCATCCTTATCATTTTCCGCGGCATCATTACGGGCTAGCACATAGGCTTGCCCGGGTCGTTCCCCTTTACCTTCATTAACTCCGCCAAAACGAACGCTCGGGCCGGCCTGAAGCCAGAGGCTTGGTCAGTGGCGCTTACGCTTTACAACACGCTCACCCGCGAGAAGGAGCCCTTCCGGCCGCTCGATCGAAAGAACGTGCGCGTCTATGTGTGCGGGCCGACGGTCTACGACTTCGCCCATATCGGCAATGCGCGGCCCGTGATCGTGTTCGATGTGCTGTATCGGCTGCTGCGGCATGTCTACGGGCCTGAGCACGTCACCTATGTGCGCAACATCACCGACGTGGACGACAAGATCAATGCGCGCGCGGCCGAGGACTATCCCGGCCTTCCGCTGAACGAGGCGATCCGCAAGGTCACCGCGCAGACCGAGAAGCAGTTCCACGAAGACATGCGCGCGCTGGGTGTTTTACCGCCGACGGCCGAGCCGCGCGCCACCGAGCATATCGATCAGATGAAAGCGATGATCGAGCAATTGGTGATGAATGGCTGCGCCTATGTGGCTGAGGATCATGTGCTGTTCCATGTCGCGTCGATGCCCGATTACGGCAAATTGTCGGGGCGCTCGCTCGACGAGATGATCGCCGGCGCCCGCGTCGAGGTCGCGCCATACAAGAAAGACAAGATGGATTTCGTTCTATGGAAGCCGTCGAAGCCCGGCGAGCCGTCTTGGCCATCGCCCGCCGGCATTGGGGTCCCGGGGCGTCCGGGCTGGCATATCGAATGCTCGGCGATGTCGGCCGCGCATCTCGGCGAGACTTTCGACATTCACGGCGGCGGCATCGATCTCGTGTTTCCGCATCACGAGAACGAGATCGCGCAATCGCGCTGCGCTTTTCACACAAAGACCATGGCGCAGGTGTGGATGCATAACGGCTTCCTCCAGGTCGAGGGAGAGAAGATGGCGAAGTCTTTGGGCAACTTCGTCACCGTGCATGAGTTGCTGACGGATTGGCACGGCTATGCCTGGCCCGGCGAGGCGCTCCGCTTCAACATGCTCCGCACGCATTACCGCCAGCCGCTCGATTGGACTCTCGTCAGTCTCGATGAGGCGCATAAGACCTTGTGGGAGTGGTATGGCGATCTGGAAGGGAAGGAGGCTGCCCCCGGTGTTCCAGGCCCGGTCCTTGAGGCGCTCTCCGACGATCTGAACACGCCGAAAGTCATCACCGAGCTGCACAAGCTCCACAGCGCCGGCCATTGGGGCCATCTGCGCGCTGCGTTAAGCTTCCTCGGCTTTTCCGGCGAACGGAACCGGATCGAGCGGGTAAAGCTTGCTGAGACTAGGAGTGCCAGAGAGTCGGATGTGCGTGCCTTGATTGCAGCTCGCAATGCGGCACGGGCGGCGAAGAACTTCAAGGAAGCGGACCGCATCCGCGATGAGTTGGAAACCATGGGCATCATTTTGAAAGACGGGAAAGACCCCGAGACGGGCGAACTGGTCACCACCTGGGAGGTGTCGCGATGAAAAATCTCGTTGGCGATCTTTTGTTCAGGAACTCGCGCGGCGTCTATCTGGCGATCAAGCTCGCCGTGCTTTTCCTCGCCGTCCTGCTCGCGCTGCTTTTCCTGTTCGAATTGGTCTAGGTATGGAACGCGAACGCATCTCGCTCTACGACACGACGCTGCGCGACGGCGCGCAGACGCATGGCGTCGATTTCTCGGTCGAGGACAAATGGCTGATCGCGCAGCAGCTCGACGCGCTCGGCCTCGACTATATCGAAGCGGGCTATCCCGGCGCCAATCCCACCGACACGAGACTGTTCGCCGAATCCCGCCCGCTCGGGCAGGCACGGCTTACCGCTTTCGGCATGACCAAGCGGCCGGGCCGCTCGCTCTCCAACGACCCCGGCTTCCAGGCATTGCTCGCCGCCAAAGTCGATGCCATCTGCCTTGTCGCCAAGAGCTGGGACTTCCATGTCGAGGTCGCGCTCAAGACGAGTCTTGAAGAAAATCTCGATGCCATCCGGGAGTCGGTCAAGGCCGTGGTCGAAAATGGCTGCGAAGCGCTGCTCGATTGCGAGCATTTCTTCGACGGTTACAAGGCGAACCCCGATTACGCGCTGGCCTGCACCAAGGCGGGTTATGAGTCCGGCGCGCGCTGGGTCGTGTTGTGCGATACCAATGGCGGCACATTGCCCGAAGAGATCGAGACCATCGTGGGCGAGGTGGTCAAAGTCATTCCCGGCGGCCATGTCGGCATTCATGTGCACAACGATACCGGCAACGGCGTGGCCAATTCGCTGGCTGCGGTGCGCGCCGGCGCACGTCAGATCCAAGGCACTTTGAATGGCCTTGGCGAGCGTTGTGGTAACGCCAACCTCACTTCGATCATCCCGACACTGATGCTGAAGTCTGACTACGCCGAGCGGTACGAGACCGGCGTCACGCCGGAGAAGCTCCGCACGCTCACCCATGCCTCACGCATTCTCGACGAGGTGCTGAACCGCGCGCCCGACCGGCACGCGCCTTATGTCGGCGAAGCGGCTTTCGCGCATAAAGGCGGCATCCATGTCTCCGCCGTGCAAAAGGACCCGCGCACCTACGAGCACGTACCGCCCGATTCCGTCGGTAATCGGCGCAAGTTGCTCGTCTCCGACCAGGCCGGACGCTCCAACATCCTTGCCGAGCTCGATCGCATCGGCATCGCCGTGCCGAAGGACGATCCGCGCATCGCCCGCCTGCTCGACGAGGTGAAGAGCCGCGAGGCAGCGGGCTATGCCTATGAGGCGGCCGATGCCTCATTCGAATTGCTGGCCCGGCGCATGCTCGGCAACGTGCCGCAATTCTTCGAGGTCGACTCGTTCCGGGTGATGGTCGAGCGCCGGCACAATTCGCATGGCAATCTCGTCACCACCTCGGAGGCCACGGTCAAGGTGCGTATCGACGGCGAAACCATGCTGTCGGTCGGCGAGGGCAATGGTCCGGTCAACGCGCTGGACAACGCGCTGCGCAAGGATCTCGGACGCTATCAGAGCTTCATCGATGATCTCGAGCTCGTCGATTACAAGGTGCGCATCCTCACCGGCGGCACCGACGCCGTCACCCGGGTGCTGATCGAGAGCCGCGACGGGGCGGGCAATCGCTGGTTCACCATCGGTGTTTCGCCCAATATCGTCGATGCTTCATTCGAAGCGCTGCTCGATTCCATCAATTACAAGCTGATCCGCGACGGCGCGCTGGCGCCTTGATCCCATGAGCGAGCGCACGGCAAGCTGCCTCTGCGGCAATCTAAAAGCGACTGCCCGCGGCGAGCCGGAGGCTGTCTATTTATGCAGCTGCCTCGATTGCCAGCGCAAAAGCGGCAGCGCCTTCACTTATGCCGCGATTTATTCGGAGTCCGTGGTAACGACAAGCGGCGAACGGAACACCTTTCGTCGCAACGGCGATGCCGGCCGGTTCGTCGATACCCATTTCTGTCCGGCTTGCGGTGTGAGCGTGTTCTTCCACGCCGAAGGATTACCTGGGATGATCGGCATCGCCGCCGGGTGTTTCACTGATCCGGACTTCGCGCAACCGTCGCGCCTCTATTGGGCCTCACGCCATCACCACTGGCTCGACCTGCCCAAGATGGTTGCGCGTGAGGACACCCAATAATCGGCTAGAACTTCACGGAGACTTCAGCCTCGACCTGGTCCTCTTCACCGGGGTGCCGTCGTGGCAGTGCCTTGGCGATGGTCGGAATGATGTGTTCGACGCGATCGACCACGAGCACGTTAAGCTCGAGCCCCGGACGGATGAAGGACTCTTTCTGCATCCGTGCGAACAGAGCGAGTAGGGGGTCCCAATAGTTTTCGATATTGACCAGCACGATGGGTTTGGCGTGTTGCCCGAGCTGAGACCAGGTGAGCTGCTCGACAAGTTCCTCCAGCGTGCCGAGGCCGCCGGCCAGTGCCACGAAGGCGTCGGACTTCACGAACATCATGTGCTTGCGCTGATGCATGTCGTCCACCACGATCAACTCGTGCGCTTCCGTCAGCATGTGTTCCCGCCGGCTCAGGAAACCGGGGATGACGCCGGTGACATGGCCGCCATGGCCGATGACCGAGCGGGCGATCTCGCCCATGAGCCCGAGGCCGCCTCCGCCATAAACGAGCCCGATACCGGCCTCGGCCAAAGCACGGCCGAACGCGCGCGCCGCCTCGGCAAAGGCCGGGTTTTCGCCAATGCCCGAGCCGCAATAGACGCAGATGTTGCGAATGGCCGAGATGGGGGCGGGTTTGGCGTCCATGGGCCTCATGTGGCATCGGGCTTCGCCGGGCGTCAACTGCGCCACAGGCCTCAAGCGTCTGGCGGGAGATATGCCAATCCGCTAGGTTCGGCTTGGCTGGGAGAAGCAGATGAGGTCTAGAAGATGATTGGCAGTAAATCGATCGCCTCGGCTTTTGCCGTGGTGGCGTTGGTCGGTATTTATGCATTTTCGTTGAGCGAAGCGCGGGCCGAGGATGTGCCGCAGCCGAGCACGCCTCAGGCGGCGGAGCCAAATGCAAGCGAGGCCAAGCCTACGGCGCCCCGTTCGCCGATCCGCATCAAGGATGTCGATTACCAGGATACCAAGGAGGGCGTCGCCGGCAGGATCAAGCTTGCCGGTACCGCAGCGCCTGACAGCCTGGTGTATATTTATGTGGACGAGAATCCCTACGTCAAAGTCCTCGCCGACGCCGAGGGCAATTGGAGCGCGGAAGGCGAGTTGCAGCTCGACGGCGAGCGTCACATGCTGCGCGCCGAACAATACGACCAGGAGACGCGCATGCTGGCCGGCCGGGCCATGGTGACCATCACGCGCAACCCGAACGCCAACGTCGAGCCCTAAGACGTATTTTGGCCTTCGGCCTGAGATAGTATGGCCGCTAAGTCGGGGAGGAACGACGGAATGAAACGCCGGAACCTCATTACCAGCTTGGCCGTCGTGGCGCTGCTCTGCCTCGGCGCGGCCGCGGCATATTATCTGTTGCGGGAACCGTCGCCTGTGCCTTCGACTGCGCAGGCCCCAGAGACCATTGAGACCCCTGCGCCTTCCGACACGGTGCCGCCTTCCGCCGAAGACAAAGCCGCGGACGAAGGTACCTCCGAAGACGAGAAAGCCGCCACCCCGGTTCCCGCCGATGAGAAAGCCGCCGATAGTTCCACTCCGTCCGGAACGGAACCAGCCAAAACACCTGCTCCCGCTGAAGATGCAATGGAAGCTGCGCCTTCCACGGCGGAGGACGAGGCAACCGATACTGCGTCGCCCCAGCAATCTAAATCCGGAGATGAGCCCAGCTTCGATGTCGTGCGCATCGAACCGACCGGCGAAGGCGTGATTGCCGGCCGCGCCGCGCCCGGATGGAAAATCATCGTCGAAAGTCACGGCGTGAAGGTGGCGGAAGCAGCCGCCGACGATCAGGGCGAGTGGACGATCGTCCTGGACCGGCCATTGTCACCCGGCGGTCACACGCTTTCCCTGATGGCGCAGTCACCGGACGGTTCGCAGAAATCTTCCGCCAAGCAAACGGTATCGACGGACGTTGCCGCGCCGCGTCCTGTCGGTGCAGCGGGGCCCGGCGATGTCGTGCGGCCTACGTCCGATACGGTGGCCATGGCGACCAGGCCCGGAGAGCCTGCACCTTCTGCATCCGCGCCAGGCGTTCCTGCGCCGCAAGCCGCCAAGCCCCAAGCCGCAGCACCGGCAGGCGCAGTTGCCCCAAGCACATCAGCGCCGCCGCTGGCGCGAACCGCGGCGATCCAGGAAGACGAGGCCACACCGCCTTCGTCGCTATCGCCGCAAGACCGGCCCGGCACATACATAATTCTGCCAGGCGATACGCTATGGGACATCGCCCAGCGTTATCTCGGCGCGGGCTGGCGTTACAAGACGATCTTTCGCGACAACCGCAAGATCATCCGCAACCCGAATCTGATCTATCCCGAACAGAAAATGACGATTGCCGAGCCGCCCAACGAGCCGAATTGACAAGCGCGGACATGCTTGGCGCAAGACGCGGCGCGGACTATATCTGACACGGGGGAGGGGCAGCGGCAAAGCGCTGCCCTTTTTGCCGCGTAAAGTCCGCGCCGAAGATGAATGATCTTTAATGCAAGACCGGCTGCCGCAATCGAGAAGCGACGCCGTGCTGAAAGCGCGGACCGGGCATCTGTCCGTTTTGCGGGAGCTGCTTCCCTATGTCTGGCCGAAGGGGCGAGCGGATCTCCGCCTGCGTGTGGTACTCGCGCTCGCCGCACTCGTGATCGCCAAGATCGTCACGCTCGCCGCGCCGATCTTCTACAAGAACGTGGTCGATTGGCTGACCGGCGTCGCAGGCACGGGCCAAGATGACGGCGTTTCGTTTATCGGCCTTGCCATTGTCCCCGCCATGCTGATCGTCGCCTACGGCGTTGCGCGCATATTCATGGTGCTGTTCGCGCAGCTTCGCGACGTGTTGTTCACCAGCGTGTCGCAGAATGCGGTGCGCCAGCTTGCCAACCGCACCTTCCGCCATTTGCACGCTCTGTCTCTGCGTTTTCACCTCGAGCGCCGCACCGGCGGACTCAATCGAGTCATCGAGCGCGGCGTGTCGGGTGTCGACACCATCACCCGCATGGCGGTGCTGAATTCGATCCCCAGCGCCGTCGAATTGCTGATGATCAGCGGTCTCGTCGCCTGGTATTTCGGCTGGATCTACGTGGTGGTCGTGCTTATTACCGTCGTGCTCTATGTGCTGTTCACGTTCGTGGCGAGCGAGCGGCGCATCGCCATCCGCCGTGACATGAACGAGTCGGACACCGAGGCGCACTCGAAAGCGGTGGACAGCCTGCTCAATTACGAGACGGTCAAGTATTTCGGCAACGAGGCTTTCGAGGCGCGGCGCTTCGACGCTTCCATGTCCCGTTACGAGCGGGCCGCGATCCGGGCCTATACCTCGCTCGGCGTGCTCAATACCGGCCAGGCGGTCATCTTCACCATCGGCATGGTGATCTGCATGCTGCTGGCGGCGCGCGACGTGACCGCCGGTACGCTGACCGTGGGCGAGTTCGTGATGATCAACGCCATCCTCATCCAGCTCTACGTGCCGCTCAATTTCATGGGCATGGTGTATCGCGAGATCAAGCAGGGGCTGATCGATGTCGAAACCATGTTCGCGCTGCTCAACGAGAAGCCCGAGATCGTCGATCGCAAAGGTGCGAAGCCACTTAAGGTCGGCAAAGGCGCAATCGAATTCGAGAATGTGTCTTTCGCCTACGAGCCGGGCCGCCCGATCTTCAAGAATTTGAGTTTCACCGTGCCGGCCGGAAAGATGGTGGCGATCGTTGGCCCATCGGGCGCCGGCAAATCCACAATTTCCCGCATCCTGTTCCGCTTCTATGACATCTCAAGCGGACGCGTGACCATCGACGGACAAGATATCAGGGACGTGAAGCAAGAGTCGCTTCGCGCGGCCATCGGCATGGTGCCGCAGGATACCGTGCTGTTCAACGACACCATTGAGTACAATATCCGCTACGGCAAGCCCGATGCGACACACCAGGATGTGCGCGACGCGGCGCGGCTCGCCCAGATCCACGACTTTATAATGACACTCCCGCAGGGCTACGATGCACTGGTCGGCGAGCGTGGCCTCAAGCTGTCGGGCGGCGAAAAGCAGCGCATGGCCATTGCCCGCACCATTCTGAAGGAACCGCCCATTCTGATGCTCGACGAGGCCACTTCCGCGCTCGACAGCCATACCGAAAAAGAGATACAGGACGCCTTCGAACGTGTGGCGCGCGAGCGCACCAGCCTCGTCATCGCCCACCGGCTCTCCACCGTGACCCATGCCGACAACATCATCGTGCTCGACCAGGGCAAGATCGTCGAACAGGGCACGCATATGGAGTTGCTGGCCAAGGGCGGCCTCTATGCGAGCCTGTGGCAGCGGCAGCGCGAAGCCGACGAGGCGCGGGAGCGCCTTGCCAAGATGGGTGGCGAGGACGTGCCGCCGTCGCGTGCGGCCGAACGTCTCGAAGACGAGGCGCTGGCATCAACCTAAGAAGTCTTCATGAACGACAGACACGGCATTCTCGACAGCATCGCCAACGCGTTCGTGCCCATCAATCGTGACGGGTATAAATTCGTCGCGGGCGCGGCAATCGCCACGCTGTTTTTATTCCTGATCAGTGATGCGCTCGGCTGGCTAGGCGCCGTCGTCACCGTGTTCATGGCGTATTTCTTCCGCGATCCCGACCGTATCACGCCGTCGCGGGCGGGACTCGTGGTCAGCGCCGCCGATGGCAAGATCGCCGCCGTGGAGTCCGTGGTGCCGTCGCGGGAACTGGCGCTCGGACCTGAGATCCTCACGCGCCTCTCCGTGTTTCTTTCGGTTCTCGACGTGCATATCGTGCGCGCGCCCATCGGCGGCCGCATCGTCACCGATAACTATGTTCCGGGCGCATTTCTTAACGCCGAGCTGGACAAAGCGAGCGAGGAGAACGAACGCCGCACCCTTGTCATCGAGACCGAGACAGGCGAGAAGGTGGGCTTGGTACTGATCGCCGGCCTGATTGCCCGGCGGATCGTGACTTTTGTGGATGAGGGCGCTAGCGTGGCCCGTGGTGAGCGTATCGGTCTGATCCGTTTCGGCAGCCGTGTCGATATCTATCTGCCTTCGGGCAGCGAGGTGCTGGCCGAAAAAGGACAGACGGCAATCGGCGGCGAAACGGTCATCGCCGAATTTTCGCGCGACGAAGATACAAGCGCGGCAAGGGTCGCGGCTCGTTCCGGCCTGGAGGATTAGTTTCATGTTCCCTCCCTTCGATCCGGAGAGAGACGAACGAAAGAAGCGCAAGCTCTCATTCGCGCGCGGCCAGGTGCCGATCCGCGTGTTGATCCCCAATATCTTCACCTTGGTCGGGCTGTGCGCCGGGCTGACGGCCATCCGCATGGGCATCGAGCATCGCTGGGATCTGGCGGTGGCGGCGCTGGTGTTCGCGGCCTTTCTCGATGGGCTCGACGGCCATATTGCGCGCTGGCTCAAGGCCTCGTCGCGCTTCGGCGCGGAACTCGACAGCCTCGCCGACTTCGTCAATTTCGGCGTAGCGCCTGCCATCATCATGTTCAGCTGGGCGCTCGAAGATTTGCGCAGTTTCGGCTGGATCGCCGTGCTGGTGTTCGCGGTATGCTCGGCGCTACGGCTCGCACGCTTCAACGTGGCGCTCGACGATGACGACGTCCCTGCCTGGAAAAGCAATTTCTTCGTCGGCGTCCCGGCGCCGGCGGCGGCGATTATCCTGCTATTACCGATCTATGCCGCCGATCTCGGTCTGAATTGGCCGAGTCTGACGCCATTGGTGCTGCTCTACACCATCGCCATAGCGTTGCTGATGGTCAGCAAGGTGCCGACTTTCTCCATCAAGCTCATCGGGCAGAAAATTGCGCGTGAGCATGTGCCGCCGATCTTCGTGCTGGCGGCGCTGTTCATTGCCTTGATCATAACCTTTCCCTCGCTCACGCTGTTCATGGGCTCGGTAACCTATCTTGCGTTAATCCCGCTCAGCGCCTATCGCTATTTCCAGCTCGAGCGGGCGGACGAACGCCGGGCCAAGTCCCAGAACGGCAAGAGCGCGACCCCGCTCGCCATTGCCGAAAAAACCGCTTCCCCGGAGACGGATACGGAGTTGAGCGCCTAGACATGAAGAAGCGTCTTTCCACTTATCTCAAGGAGCTCGAGGACGAGAGCATCCACATCATGCGCGAAGTCGCCGCGGAGTTCCGGAATCCGGTGATGCTCTACTCCATCGGCAAGGATTCCTCGGTGATGCTTCATTTGGCGATGAAGGCGTTCTATCCCGCCAAACCGCCTTTCCCGCTGCTCCATGTCGACACCACCTGGAAGTTCCGCGAGATGATCGCTTTTCGCGACAGCGAGGCAAAACGGCTCGGCGTTGAGCTGCTGGTGCATATCAATGAGCAGGGGGTGCGCGACGGCATTTCGCCCATCACCCACGGCAGCGCGCTCTATACCGACATCATGAAGACGGAGTCGCTCAAGCAGACGCTTGCCGCCCATGGCTACGATGCGGCGTTCGGCGGCGCGCGCCGCGACGAGGAGAAATCCCGCGCCAAGGAGCGGGTATACTCCTTCCGCAACGCCGCGCAGAATTGGGATCCCAAGCGGCAACGGCCAGAACTCTGGCATCTCGCCAATACCGGGATTAAGCCCGGCGAAAGCATGCGCGTATTCCCGCTGTCCAATTGGACCGAGCTTGATGTGTGGACCTATATCTATTTGGAGAACATTCCCGTGGTGCCGCTCTATTTTGCGGCGGAACGGCCGGTGGTCGAGCGCAGCGGCATGCTCATCATGGTCGACGACGACCGGCTGCCGCTTGACCCTGGCGAAACGCCGCGGATGGAACGCGTGCGCTTCCGCACCCTCGGTTGCTATCCCTTGACCGGCGCGATCAAGTCCGACGCGGCCACTCTGCCCGAAATCATCGAGGAGCTGATCGCGACAAGGCACTCCGAGCGTCAGGGCCGTGTCATCGACCACGACCAGGCCGGCTCGATGGAGAAGAAAAAGCAGGAGGGCTATTTCTGATGGCGCGTCTCCGGGTGGTCGGCAGCGAGAAGGACAGTGCGGCCGAGCGGGTCGATGCCCGCATCGCCGCCGATGAAGACCGCGGCCTGTTGCGCTTCCTCACCTGCGGCAGCGTCGACGACGGCAAGAGCACGCTGATCGGCCGTCTGCTCTACGATTCGGCATTGGTCTATGAGGACCAGCTGAAAAGCGCCGAACGCGACTCCAAGCGCGCCAATGCCGGACGCAACGAGATCGATCTTTCCCTGCTGGTCGACGGCCTCCAGGCCGAGCGCGAGCAGGGCATCACCATCGACGTCGCCTATCGCTATTTCTCTACCCCGAGGCGCAAATTCATCGTCGCCGATACGCCTGGCCATGTTCAGTACACGCGCAACATGGCGACCGGCGCATCGAACTGCGAATTCGCCGTTCTGCTCATCGATGCGCGCCAAGGTGTGCTCAACCAGACGCGACGCCATGCCTGCATCCTGTCGCTGCTCGGCATCAAGAAGGTCGCGCTCGCCATCAACAAGATGGATCTCGTTGATTTCGATCAGGCGACTTTCGAGGAGATCGCCGAAGCGTTTAGTGAATTTGCCCAGCCGCTTGGCTTCGAGCTGATCACGGCAATTCCTGTCTCGGCGCTCAAAGGCGACAATGTCACGAGTCCTAGCGCCAATATGCATTGGTATCGCGGTCCCACGCTGCTTGGTCATCTTGAGACCGTGGATCTCAGCCATGATACGCAGGAGCGGCCGTTCCGTTTCCCGGTGCAATGGGTCAACCGGCCGGATCAAAATTTCCGCGGTTATGCCGGTACTGTAGCCAGCGGCACGGTGAGACCAGGCGATGAGGTGATCATCCATCCGTCGGGCCGGCGCGTCCATGTCGCGCGCATCGTCACCGCCGACGGCGATCTCGAAATTGCACGCCAAGGCGATGCGGTGACGATCACCTTCGCCGAGGAGGTCGATGCCAGTCGTGGCGACGTCATTTCAGGCATCGAGGAACAGCCGCAGGTTGCCGATCAAATCGCCGCGCGTCTCGTGTGGTTCGACGAGGAGCCCATGCTACCCGGCCGCAGCTACACCCTGAAATGCGGCGGCCAGACCACCACTGCCACCATCTCCGCGCTGAAATACAAAATCAACGTGGACAATCTCGACCACGTCGCCGGCAAAACGCTCGAGCTGAACGAGGCCGGCGAATGCAATCTCAGCACCGGCAAGCCCATCGTCTTCGATCCCTATGCCGAGAATACCGACACCGGCAGCATCATCCTGATCGACCGCTGCACCAATGCCACGGTTGCGGCCGGCATGATCGAATTCGGCCTGCGCCGCGCTACCAGCATTCAGTGGCAGGAGCTGTTCGTCGACAAGGGCGCCCGCGCCCAACTGAAGGGCCAGAAGCCTTGCGTGCTTTGGTTCACCGGCCTGTCCGGCTCGGGCAAATCGACGATCGCCAATACGCTCGAAAAGCGTCTGCATGCGCTCGGCCGCCACACCTACATGCTCGACGGCGACAATATCCGCCACGGGCTCAGCAAGGATCTCGGCTTCACCGACGCCGACCGGGTGGAGAATATTCGCCGCGTGGCGGAGGCCGCCAAACTGTTCGTCGATGCGGGACTGATTGTCATGGTTTCGTTCATCTCACCGTTCCGCTCCGAGCGGCGCATGGCGCGTGAGCTGTTCGGCGACGGCGAATTCATCGAGGTTTATGTCGATACGCCGCTGGAGGTGTGCGAAGCGCGCGACCCCAAGGGCCTCTATCGCAAGGCCCGCGCCGGGCTTATCAGCAATTTCACTGGCATCGATTCCGGCTACGAGCCACCTGAACGCGCGGAGCTTGACCTGAAAACGAGCGAGACGAGTCCGGACGCGTTGGCCGAGTCGGTACTCGCCGAGCTCAGACGCCGCCACGTCGTCTGATCGGCAAATTCACTCCTCTATGCCGGGGGAGGTGCATTTCCCTTCGGCGATCTGCGCGGCAAGCGCGAACTTTCTCTTATTGGCCCAGATTAGCGCCTTGCGCATATTGCCGAGTGTCAGCTTGAAGCCGCTTTCCTCCTGGCCTTTGAGCTGAAAAGCGATTTCGACCGCCGGGCTTTCACGCAGGAGAGGGGCCGTGGCGAGCGGCAGGACGACACTGAATTTGTCTTCCTCGATATTGTTGCAATTGCCGCAGAGCGGCGCATTGACCGCCTCCTTGCCATTCTCATCCCGCATGATCAGGCGGTTGGCGGGATCGACAAGGAAGTCCTTGCTGAATTGCACCTTGTCGAAATCGCCATACAGCACGAGTCTCGTGTCATAAGCGACCGACACTTGTATGTCGGCGCGCAGCGGGCTGGTCTTCGGATTGTTGAATGGTACGTCGTTATAGAGCGCGCCGCCCTGACGGTCGGAAGCTCTGCCGAGCCAGGGGCCGAAATTCTGCGTCTCGTAGCATTCCGGCGGACCTTCCTCTTCTTCGGCTTCATCCTGCGCGACGGCGTGATGCGCCAGGATAAAGCAGGCGCTGGCGAAGGCGAGGAAGAGGCTGAAACAGAGCGCCCAGCGGCGCGTGACTTTGAGCATGGAGCAGCCTGATCGAGCCTTTTCGGGAGTATTCGGCGGGGGACAGTAGCAAAGCCAGTACGGGAAGGGGAGATGAGCGTCAATCGCGGTAAAAAGCGGAATCGGCTAGATTTGGCCGGCAAGCTCGCGTGACTTTGGGGAGGGAGAATGGCGGGGCCGGGACCAGCGTCAGCCAGACATGGAGCCCTTGTCGCCACACTCGCTGCTTTGGCGTTTGCATCATGCACGCCCGTGCGCGCCCAAGACGCCGGAGCCGGAGGATTGGGCGGCGTCCCCGACTATCCCATACCGCCGTCGGCGCGTCAGGCCTACAGCCCGATCGGCGAGGGTTTCGAAAGTCCGCTGGATCCACGAGAAGACTTGCGGGGCCCAGCGCCCTATGTCGATGATCGTGAGCCGTGGCTGGAAGGGTTCAGCGAACGTTTGCAGGACCAGGGTCCATTCCTGCGCGACACCAGGCTCTGGCTGAACAGCCGCAGCTATTGGATGTCGGAGGACATTTTCGGTCTGCTCAAGCCCGAGGCGCTGACGACAGGCGGCGCGCTCGCTTATGAATCAGGCTACATCGCCGACTTTTTCCAATTGCGCGGCGCCCTTTACACGAGCCAGCCGCTTTATGCCTCGCAGGATGCGGGTGCCACGCTGAACCTCACCCCCGACGGCGATCAGATCACCACGCTCGGCCAAGCGAGCGCGCGACTGAAATACGCCGGACAGGAACTGACGGCCGGCCGGCAGCTCGTGCGCACCCCCTATATCAACCCCAATGATTTCCGCATGATCCCGCTGACGTTCGAGGGCGTCGTGCTCCTGCCTGAAGAAAGTAAGGAGCGGAACCTCGATTACATTGCCTCTTATCTCTGGCGCTTCAAGCCGCGTCACCTCGACGATTTTATCCCATTCTCCGAGGCGCTCGGCGTGGCGCAGGACGAAGGCGTGCTGATCACCGGTGCGAGCTATCGTGGGTCACAGTGGAATTACGGTCTGGTCAATTATTGGATCGCTGACACCATGAACACCGCCTATGGCGAGATCGACTACACATTGCCCTTCGGCGGTGACGACCGGGTGCCGGGTTTTCGCCTCAGCGTCAACAACGCCGACCAGAGGAGTGTAGGCGAGGACCTGATGCCGGATGCGCCGTTTCACACCTTCCAGGCGTCGGCACGTCTGATCGCCAGCTACCAAAACTTCGTGCTGACGGGGGCCGTGTCGCAGGTGGGTGACGAAGCACCCTTCGTTCACCCGTTCGGCATCAGCCCTGTGTTCACCGGTATGATGATCTCCTCGTTCCAGCGCGCCGGTGAGCTCGGTTATCTCCTGAGCCTATCCTACGATTTCGTGTCTTTCGGCATCGACGGCCTGAGAGTCATGGTGCGTTACGGCCGCGGTGTCGACGCCTTGGACGCGGCGACCGGTGCATCTTTACCCGACCGGGACGAGATCGATCTGCGGCTTGAATATGAGCCGCATGGCGGACCTCTCGAAGGCTTGAGGGTGGAGATCGACTACATCGATCAGCGGCTGATCGATGTGCCGCTGCCAGGCGACAATTTCACCCAGTTCCGGGCCGTGGTGAATTACGCCATCCCGCTGCTTTAGCGCGCAGCGATCGCCTCAACGGTTGGCAGAAGCCGCATTTGCGGTGCGTGCTTTTTGCGTGGGCTTCCCGCGCGAAGGTCTTTCCGGGCGCCGCGACTGGACGAGATCGGCAAGAGTGTGTTTCTCGAGCACGTTGATGAATGCTTCAAGTGCCTCGCCGAGCATCAGGTTGATCGGCGCGACCTGCTTGATGCTGCAGGCGAGTGATGCGCCACCGACGCATTCCGCCTCAACATGCGTGGTCTCGGTCACGCGGATCACATCGCCGAGATTGATGTCGGAAGCCGGCTTGGCGAGCTTGAGGCCGCCGGAGCGTCCCCGGCTCGTGGCGAGGAAGCCACCGCGCACCAGGAGCGGAACGATCTTGGCCACGTTGTATTCGGTGATGCCATCGAGCGAGGCGATGTCGCTCGCCTTGACGTAGCGTTCGCCGGCGTTCGCGCAATGGATCAGAATCCGGATCGCGTAGCTTGTCTGTTTGGTCAGGCGCATCGCTTCTCCCAGCACAACTATATCACAACGACCCACAGTGACCTTGTGACATACATAAAGAATGTTGACAAAAATAGTCATATTTGTCTCAATGTCACCAGAACGCACGTGAGGCACCCGGAAACCCAAACGGTTCTGGGCCCATACGAAGCGTCTAAAAGAGGTTTGGGGGGTTCTAAGAATGCGCTCTTTCGAACACGGCGGCCTTGCGTCCGCCGGCCGTCACCCGTACGCCGAAACATCTCCGGCGAGGGCAAGAAGGCCTGGGCGTCGATTCGCGACGATCGGTCATACGTCGTTATGGGGATTGATACTGGCCGCTCTGCCGTTCGACGAGCCGAAAGCGCAAGACTCGGTTAGTTACGAACTTCCAGCTGTCGAAGTGGTAGTGACTCCGCCGCCGCCCACCAAGTATCCGGCAACCACGGTCGCCAGGAAGCGGCCTGTGGGTGCGCCGACAACGGCCGCATCAGGCGCTGCAACGACTTCGGGTACAACGACGGCATCAGGCACGCAATTTGAAGGCCAAGGCGGGGAATTCCCGTCGGCAACCGCAATTCCCGGTATCGCCGTCGTCGGCGACATCATCCCACCAGGCCCACGGGGCACCTGGGAGCTTGACGGTTCGGGGCAGGTGGTCACACCCGAAGAGCTCTATACGAGCCACGTGCTCAACACCAACGAAGCCTTGCGTAAAGTCACCGGCGTCAATGTCCGTGACGAGGAAGGTTTCGGACTGCGTCCGAATATCGGCATTCGCGGCCTGAACCCGACACGCTCGACCAAGGTTCTCCTGCTCGAGGACGGACTGTTCCTCACTTACGCGCCCTATGGCGCCAACGAGAGCTACTTCCACCCGCTCATGGATCGTTACAACCGCGTCGAAGTGATCAAGGGCGCGGATATGCTGCTCTACGGTCCGCAGACGATCTCGGGCACCATCAACTATGTGACACCGAATCCGCCGGCCAAGCCGAGCGGCTTCGTCGCCGCGACCGGTGGCAACCGCGATTACTTCAACGGCCAGGCGTTCTACGGCGGCTGGTACAACAATCTCGGCGGCCTGGTCGATTATGTGCACAAAGAAGGCAAAGGCGCGCGCAACAATACCTTTCACAAGGTCGACGATGTCGGCGTGAAGGCCATCGCCTTGGCCAATCCCGACTCGGCGTTCATCGCCAAGTTCAGCTATTTCACCGAGGATTCCGAGGTGACCTATTCAGGCATCACCGATGCGGAACGGCGCAATTTCGGCATTCGCTACAACCCGTTCGACAACGACACCTTCAATACCGACCGGTATGGCGCCTCGCTCGTGAATGCTTACGATTTCAATCAGAACATCAATTTCAGATCGAGCCTCTATTACAATTCGTTCTCGCGCGATTGGTGGCGGCAATCGAGCCGCACCACGGACACGCAATGCGATCCGAGCTATCCGGGATTCAGAAATGACCGTCTCCACGGCATTCTCGTCGATCCCGACCGGTGCAATTCCATCCAGGGACGCTTGCGCGATTACTACCTCATCGGCTTCGAGGAAAGGATCACCGCCGAGTATGCCTTGACCGAAAACGTCGGCAATCAGCTGAAGACCGGCTTCCGCTTCCATCAGGAAGGACAGGAGCGGCGCCAGGAGAACGAGCTGTTCGTCACCGGCGGCACCACCCTGGTCGAGCTCAACGAGCGCGATGCTTTTGCAGCGTCCTTCTTCGTGCAGGATCGCGTCCAGTTCAACAAGTTCAGCATCACGCCGGCTTTCCGTTACGAAGACATTGAATATGAACGCACCAACAAGCTACCCGTCGGCGGTTGCGCCAGGCCGCCATGCGTCGGCCGGGAGAATGTTCATGCCTTTATTCCCGGCATCAGCTTGGGCTACGACCCCGCCAACTGGATCAGCCTCTTCGCCGGCGTGCATGAGGGCTTCGCTCCGCCGCGCGTCGAAGATTCCATCGCCAATGACGGCGGCTCCATCGATATCAATCCGGAAGAGTCGGTCAATCTGGAGGTTGGCTTCCGCAGTGAGCCGCGGCGCGGACTCTATCTCGACTCGACTTATTTCCGTAACGATTTCAGCAATCTGATCGCCGTGGGCTCCGTCGCCGGCGGAGATAATCCCTTGGCCGAGGGCGAAGCCTTGTTCGAGGGTTTGGAGGTGCTCACGCGTTTCGACTCGGGGCGCATGTACAACAAGCCCTGGAGCATTTACGGGCAGGTCGCCTTCACCTGGCTGCCGGTCGCCGAACAACTCACGCCCTTCATCTCAGTCACCACGGGGCTGCCGTTGCAGGGCGACACCGCCGGCAATCGCCAGCCCTACGCGCCGGAGTATCTCGTCACTCCGAGGATCGGCTATGCGACCAGCAACTGGGACATCAATATCGAGATGGTCTATGTCAGCAGCCAGTTCGGCGACTTCCTGAATTTGCGCAACGGGGCCCAGCATCCCAACGGGCCGAATAGTGTCGAAGCGCTTTCAGGCATGTTCGGTGAGATCCCGAGCTATGCGATCTTCAATTTCGCCACGACCTACACTATCGAAAAGACCAACACGGATATCTACTTCACCATCAAGAATCTGTTCGACGATGAATTTATCGTCGATCGCACGCGCGGTATCCTGCCGGGAGCGCCGCGTCTGGTGCAGTTGGGCTTGAAGCAGAACTTCTGACGCCGCAATCGCGGGCATGAAGAAGCCGGATCCTCGCGCGAGGACCCGGCTTTTTTCAATTCCGAAATGCGATTGGTATCGGCGGCTTGTTTACTAGCCGCGATATTTCACCAATCCTTTTTTGCAGGCCTTCCTGAACTCCCGCCTGGAGATTCTCCCGTCCTGGTCGGGACCGTCGGCAAGCGCGAAGTTGACGATGTATGGACCCGCGTCCGCCCTGTCGAGATACCGGCCTGAGGGAACCGCCGTCTTCCAGACAGACTTGCACTGCTGCTTGTTAAGAACGGCGGATGGCCGCCCCGACGTCATTGTCTGAGCGGACGCATAACCCTCGCCAAGCAGCATGGCCAAGCTCGCCAGAATAACCAACGTTCTCATTGCTCTACTCCTGTCGTTTCACAAGGCACAGGGGTCTTAACCCATCTTCGCGATTGGCGTTGCGCCTTTTTCGTAAATTCTTAATGCGCGGCGCCCGCCGGCAACGTTTTTCCGCACAATTCTGCTCATCCATCGGGAACCTTGAGGGGGCCTGGCCGTTTTGAGGCTTGCATGGATCGCAGCAAGGCAAATAGGGAACCGAGCCATGAGCAAGAGGGAACTCCTTTTCACGTTGAAAACAAAAAAATTCGACCAAATCTGCGCTCTCGTGGCGCACGAGCTTGGCTATGGCGAGTTCGCGGCAATGAACCGGGAGATGCGCGCGCAGGTCGAGATGGAGGCGCGCCACTACGTTAAGGAATGGGAAGAAACCACTGAATTGCGGGCGGTGATCCGGCCGATGACGCCGTTGCGGCGTCTTTTGAATCAGTACCAGGATATCTGCGACAGAATTCTGGACGAGAACGACATCGAATCCGGCCTGTGGGCTTACCGCATGGGGCTCAAGCGGCGTGCGCCTCTCCGACAGGCGCAATAGCCCCGGGTTCAACGATTTGAGGGAATCTCGTGTAACTACCACCGCCCCCGATCGGCGGCAACATATGGAATAGGTTTGAGAAATCTCCAAACCTGTGGCTTCCCAGCACTAGTCGCAGAAAACAGCCTTCCATAAGCTAGGCCTGACAAAAGCCACTTACGTCACGGGGGGTTGGGCGTGGGCCAACGGCAATTTCCGAAGGGGGCCGACTCTGTGTTTGCGCGGCCGCGGCAAAGTTTGGCGCGGTCCGATCGCTCCTTCCTGCTTACCGGAACGGCACTGGCTTCGACGCTGTTCCTCGCTTCGTCTTGGGGGTGGCGCCCGCGCAGGCGGTTACCGAGACCATCGACCGGGAACGCATCGTCCAAAACACCGACGCTGCCACGAATAATTCGAAGATCGTCACGACGCTCGGCGCCGGGATCGAGAACCTGCTAGTCACGGAAGGTTTGTACGACGCCATTGCGCTCGCCAACTTGGCGGTCATTGGCGGCACTTACGATCAGATCGGCAATATCTTCCTGAATACTGAAATCCAGAACACCGTCACCGTGATCAACAATGGCGACATCGATCCCGATATCGGCATGGAAGGGTTGATCAATAACCAGGGCGTTGGCGTCTACAACGCTTCAATAATCGGTCTTCTCACTGGTTTCAACATCCTTGGTGATCTCACGCAGGAAGCAAATCACGATCTCTCAGGGGGCCTTATCAACGTAGTCGATCTCAGAAATAACGGAAACGTCGAGGCCACCTATCTTGGTGTTTTCGGGCTGATCACCAACGAATTGATCACGATGGGAAATGGCGCCGTCAGCATTATTGCCACCGGCGCCGATATCATTGGAACAGTCACGCAAGCGTCGAACGCAAGTCTGTCGAACGAGTTGGTCAATGTAGTTGACATCGTCAATAGGGGCGATGTGGATGCCGGTATCGGCCTTGCCGGGGGGATTTTCAACGGCGATATCGAAATGGGCAACGGCCATGCCGCGTTCATAGTCCATGGCTTCGATCTCTTGGGCGAGCTCACCCAATCGGCAACCGCAACGCAGGCTAATACGGTCGGAAACCTTGTCGCCATCGAAAATCGCGGCAATGTGACCGCAGCATATACCGGAATTTCCGTCGAGATCGCCAACGTCCCGCTACTCGGTTCCGCGATGGGCAATGGCGCGTTCAGCGAGATTCTGAGCATCATCGATATCGCCGGGGATGTCACGCAGTCTGCGAGCGCCACTCAGGTCAACGAGGTCGAGAATACCGCTCTGATCCTCAATCGCGGCGATGTGGAGGCCGACCAAATCGGCATGTTTGCCGCGATTGTGAATTACGGCTGGGAACTCGGGAACGCCTCCGTCACGGAGATGGCGACGGCTTTTTCGGTCGGTGGCGAACATACGCAGTCACTGGCCGTCGAGCAGTTGAACGCGATCGAGAGCAACGTCCTGATCGACAATCGCGGGCGCGCCGAAGGCGGCGCGGTGGGCATTGCTGCCGAGATCGTCAACGTTAATCTCGAGCTCGGCAACACGGCAATCGGCGCGCTGGAATCGTCGGGGGGCACTCCCGCCGCGCAAACGATGACCGTCAATCAGACCAATATGCTCACGAACAACATCATCATCGAGAACAGCGGCGGGGTTGAAGGCGGCGAGATCGGCGTCCTGGCCGAGATTGTCACCACGGGAATCGTGTTCGCCAATGTCGCGGTCGTGGAAGGCGTCAACCCCGATGCCGGCGCCACACAGGCCGTGAACATCACGCAGCGAAACATCATCCAGAACACCATCGTAGTCGCGAACAGCGGCAGTATCCATGGCGGCGAGATCGGCGTTGCCGCCGGGATTTTTGAACCGACTTTCGTCGAAGCGAACGTTGCCTTCTTTAACCTCGATTCGCCGGTGCAAGACGTCGATGTAACGGAAAGCAACACGGTTCAAAACCGCATCGATATTTTCAACACCGGCAGCATCACGGCGGACAGCCTGTTCGCTATCGACACCTTTGGCGCCCGCACCACCATCGTCAACGAGGGTGGGGGCGTCATCACCGGCTTTGTCGACCTCACGGAATTCAACGACCGGTTCATTAACCGCGCGGGCGGCACGTTCGAGGCGCGCAAGGAAAGCGACTTCGGTGCCGGCTTCGACCGGTTCCTCAACGCGCGAGGCGGCACGGTTCATGCCATGGGCAAGACGTCCTTCGTCAATCTCGACGAGTTCACGAACCGCGGCGTGATTTCGATGGTGAACGGCAGGACCAACGACGTGTTCGAGATCTCCAACACGGTCGGCGACACCGACCTTCGATACAGGGCCGAGCGCGGATCGACTCTCGACATCGATGCCTTTCTCGGCGGCCCCGGCTCGAAGGCCGACAATTTCATCATCAACGGCGATGTGAGCGGACGTACGCTGCTCAGAGTCAACAATACCAATCAAGGACCGGGCGTTCTCAACCGCGAGGGCATCCCCGTCGTGTTCGCGGAATCGAAGGTTAGGAGTAACGCCTTCTTCCTGGACAAGCCGATCGATGTCGGTCTTTTCGAATACGATTTGCACTTCGTTCGGACCAATAGCGGTTTCTTCGAGTTGAGAAGCCACGCCGGCGGCGGCTCGCATGTACTGCCTCATTTCGCCACGGCCGCGCAGGATATCTTCTTCATCGGCAACGAGACCTGGTTCGATCGCTCCGCGGACCTGCGCGTTCTGCTCAATGGCGGTGCGCCGGGCGGTGCTCCCCCCAATGCGCAATACATCAATGGCGCTCAGTCCGTGCCCGGCATCACGCCGGCGGTGTGGGTAAAGGGATCTGGTACCTGGCTCGAGCAGGACGACAAGGCGCAGACGCAAGCTTTCGGCCGGACCTACCGCTACAATCTGGACCGCGATCTCGACGTGGCTCACTTCCAGACCGGCGTCGATTTCGGTGCCTTCGATGTGCTGTCGCCGGGCGACATGCTGATCTACGGTGTGCTGGGCGGCGCCATATTCGGCAACCTCGATTATGATCAGATCGCCCGCCAATTCGACATCAGCGGCGATGAGGTCGGCGCCTATGCCACCTATCTCAAAGGCGGCCTGTTTGTCGATACGCTGCTCAAGGCCGATTTCGTCGAGTTCGATCCGAACAACGCTCTCGGCTTCCCTGGATCGTTCAACAGCACGGCATGGGGCGTCAGGACCGACGCCGGCTACCGGTTCGGCTCCTTCCGGCGCGGCCTCTTCTTCGAGCCGCTGGCGACCATTGCCTTCAATTGGGTGGATGTCGAGGACTTCACCGTAGGTGGCAACAAAGCGGTTCTCCACGACGAATCCGTCGTCAGGGGGCGTCTCGGTCTCCGCCTCGGTACGAGCACCGAAGTGTGGACGGGAACGCTCATGGAGCCCTTCGTCATCGGCAGCGTGTGGGGCAATCTGGGCAGCGACACCAACCGCGCGACGCTAACCTCGAGCGGTACAACCTTCCATTTCCAGGACGACCTAGAAGATGTCTGGGGCGTGGTGTCGGCCGGCGTGAACTTCTTCAACGTCGCCGCCAATACCACCGTGTTCGCCAAGCTCGATGTGATCTTAGGCGACGAGACCGACGGCATCAGCGGTAAGGGCGGCCTGCGCGTCAGCTGGTAGCCCCAAGGACGCTAAGGCGCGGGCCGTTTGGCGCGATCTTCCTCTGCACAATTCTCGACATTAAGCTTGCCTGGGGTTGCCGAAAGGTCAGCCAATTGACAGTCCCGCCGTGGCCGCGTAGCTCCCCCGTATTGCGAGGGTCAACCAGGCCGCTTGAGGGAGATTGCCGGCAATGGCCGTTCTACTGTTCGTTATCGGCGCCCTGAGATGGGCGATCGTCTTGGTGATGCTGCTGTTCCTGCTGGGGCCTTTGGCGCTCGACTATCTCGGTGCGAAACGCGGAAACGCGGCGACCGACTTCATGTATTCGGGCCGCACCTATGTCAGGACCTTGGCGGCTCCGACGATCAACAGCTATGTGCCGGCTCAATATGGCGGAAAGGATCGTGCCGACTGGGTGATGCTTATCGGCCTCTTCATCCTGTTCTCGTTCCTGGGCGCGATCAAAGTGCGGCTCAAAAGAAATTTGTCCCGGCGCGAGGTGCGCAAGGCTACCGAGCAATGGAAGGACAAGATGCATGTGCCGGCGAAGTCGCGCATCGCCACCGATCTCGAGGCCAAGATCGACAAGCTGCAGAAGGGCAAAGGCGTCGATCATCAGGAACTGCTGAAGATATTCGCCGAGACCAAGCGCAAGCTCGATGCTCTCGCGCGCGACCTGTCCTTCCTCTCGGTCGATGTCGTCGGGTCGACGCAGATGAAGGAATCGGAGGAGCCGGCGGCAATTCAGCACGATTTCCATGCTTACCGGCAGCTGGTTGAGCGGGTGTTCAAGCAGCACAACGTATTGAAGGCGACCTGGACGCCGGATGGCGTCATGGCCTGTTTTAATGGCATCGACGATGCGGTTCAGGCGGGGAAGGACATCATCACCGAGCTCGTCTCTTTCAACAAGTCGGTGAAACTGATGCGAACCGATTTCTCGGTGCGGTGCGGGGTGAATTCCGGGCGGGTCTATTTCGACGAGGATATGCCGTTGGAGGCCATGAGCGAGCGCGCCATCGATGTCGCCGGCCATATGCAGAAATATGCCAAGCCGAATACCATCGCCATTTCGAAAACGATCGCTGAGCCGCTGAGCAATGTTGCGGGCTTTACGCCGACGGATACCGTCGTCGACGGGTACGAAGTCTACTCTTGGAATCCTGCTGCGCGTTGAACCTGTCAGCGTTTGCCTGGCGCGGCAACGGCTTCTGAAAAACTGTCCCACGCGGCAATGAACATGGCGGCGATGACCGGGCCAATGACAATGCCGTTCAGGCCAAGTGTTGCAATACCGCCAAGCGTGGAAATCAACACGACGTAATCGGGCATCTTGGTGTCCTTGCCCACCAGAATGGGTCGCAGGATGTTGTCCACGAGCCCGATAACAACCGCGCCGAACAGCAGCAAGACCAATCCCTCCCAGATCGAGCCGGTGACCAGCAAATAGATTGCGGCGGGTAGCCAAATCAGCGTGGCGCCGACCGCGGGCAGCAAGGCGAGCAATCCCATCACCACGCCCCAAAGCACTGGAGCGCCGATCCCGAGAATCGCAAATATAAGCCCACCCAGCGCGCCTTGCAGGGCCGCCACGAAAATGCTGCCTTTGATCGTGGCGCGGATGACGGTCGTGAACTTCTTGAACAGGTCGCGCTCCTGTTCCGGCGGGAGAGGGACGGCATCCTGGATGCGTTTTGCCAGAGCCGACCCATCGCGCAAGAAAAAGAACAGCAGATACAGCATGACGATGAGGCCCAACAGGAAATCGATGGCGCCTTGGCCGATGCTGAGGACTTGCGTGGCGAGGAATTGGCTGCCTCTTTTCAGCGCGTCGACGATCTTCACCTGCACGTCGTCGAGATTGGTCAATCCGTAGCGGTCGAGAAGGTTTGTGGCCCACAATGGCAGGGCTTCGCGCAGTTGCTGAAAGAACTTGTCGAGATCGAGCTGTCCCGACTGGATCTTGTCGTAGAGGGTGGTGGCCTCTTGCACCACGGCGGTCGCGGTCAGCGACACGGGCAAGATCACCAGCGTTACAATGATGAGGAGCGCGATCAGCGCCGCGGTGTTCGGGCGTGGTCCCATCTCCTTCAGCAATCGCCGGTAGAGCGGGGCAAACACGATGGCGAGCACCGTCGCCCATAAAATGGCGCTGAAGAACGGCCAGAGAATCCAGGCAAAAACCAGCGATACGAGGATGACCAGCAGCAAAAGGGTGCGGTCTTCAAGGCTGCGCAAGCGGCTCTCCTGGTCCCTTATCGGCCTCGGCGAAAGTAGGCTATCCGCAGTAACGCCGGTATCGGAAAAATCGCTCCACCCCTTACATGCCAATGCCCCATGAATGCGATAGACTCTCGCTATTGGACGGCCGGACCAGAGATCTCCAAGATTTACCGACTGGATGCTAAACTGGACCGGTAACTTGGGTGTGTTGCCGGGATGTGAGTTGGCACAAGGAGTTGTAAGAATGGCGGCGCCAACTCTGGCTGAAGCCCTGCACGATGCCTTCGTTGAATGTCGCGACATGGACGCGGCTTTAAGTGAGCGGCTTGGCAAATTCGCTGACGCGGTCAGACACCTTGACCCGCATTTCAGGATGCGGTCGATCGGCTGATCGCAGGCGCCCGCACGATCAGTGGCGGGCGCCTGATCTTTCATAAGGTTAGACTTTCGCTCGAGCTTTAGCCAAACACGCGATAAACCATGGCGCGGTAGACGGCGGCAGTCGTCGTGCGCGCGCCCAGCTTGCCACGCGCCGCGGCAAGCGTCTTTTCCCCCGAGCGCAGCGACACACCCATCTGCTCCGCCATCTCCGCCACGCTAAAGCCGCGCGCGGCAAATGCAAGCGCCTCGATCTGGCGTGCCGTTAGGCCGGGCACAGAGCGCAGCATGCGTTTGTCCTGCACCGTATCCCAGAACCGGCGTGACATGGATTGCAGGATATCCCGGACGGGGGAACCCCGATGCCGGATATCGCCGACCACCCGGGGATCGATGAAAAACGCGCAGACCATCGGTGCGCGCGTGAGATTGTCGCGTTCGGGCTTGTGGAACGAAAAACGCATACGGTTGTCGAGGAGAGCCTGGCCGAACTCGCCCACCGGTTTCGGCAAGTCGTTGCCGAAACTCCGTATCAAGTGCTGATTGTCGACCAGGACGGCGCGTGTTTGCATGACCGTATAGGGAACCGTGGGATCCATCCTCTCGCCACCCATATCGCGGTACATCTGCGGCATGGGATCGGGATGGGACATGGCGATGGCCCGCGCGCCGTTGGTGAGCTGGCCGGGAGGCTCGGCGCAAATCCCGCATGTCATGTGCGTCACACCATAGTGGGCGGCATACGCGTGCAGCACGTCCCAGGTTTCATCGAAGGTGTTGCAAGTCTCGAACGCGTTCTGGAGTTCATCCAAGACCGCTGAGCCTTTGGCATCTAGGCGCGGACTCGCTTCGTGAAGGGGCATGAGCAACAACGCCTCTATCGTGCGCGAAACGCCGAGCTTTGATCGCGCCGAGGCGAGGTGTTTGTTAAGTGTCGAGACCGATATGCCGAGGCTGGCGGCCGCTTGCGGTGTGCCCAGGCCGGTCTGTAACAGCCGCAGGCAATCGCGCTCGCGTGGGCTGAGCAAGTCGAGAACGGAAGCGCTGGCCATGCGCCGATCTCCGATCCGCTGCTAGGGCGCACCTCATGGCGACCCGTACGGTCATTCTATGCGGATTGCCGTACCGATCTACCCATTTCTTGCCATTGGCGGATTCTGCCCCGTGTCTACTCTTGTCGGTGATGCACGTGCGGCCAGACCCTTTCACGCGCCTCCCATAGACGCTCAGGGCTTGGCCTCCTGAGCGTGGAAGTAGGAGCGATGGCAACACTGATTGTCACGGCAACCACCAATTTCGGTCCGGTGGATTTTTTTCCCAATACAGCTCTGCAGGATGTCGACGAAATCGTGTTCGACAGTACGCAGGCTGGATTCGTGATCGCAAGCTTCGATGCCTCGCTATTCGACGATGTGCGGATTTCTCAAACTGTCCAAATTATCCCCGATCCCGACTTCGGTGTGACTTTCAGCGAGATCCACGTCACGAACATCAACGGGACATTCTCAGCGAGTGGTTGGACCTTCCCTGTCACGCCGGTCAATATCTTTCTGTTTGGCTCGGAGGGCGACGACACAATCACCGGCAATTCGCTCACGATGAATGCATTCCTCGGCGGGAAAGGTGCCGATACGCTAATCGGCGGCGATACGTTCCGTAACTCTTTCGTCTATGGCGACCCACTCGATCTAGCAGCGGGCGAAACGGTCACGGGCGGCGCCGGCTTGGACGTCCTGGAGGTTGCCGGCATGGGCGGCAACTTCAATTTCTCGGTGGCGACGCTGACGGATATCGACCGGATTACGTTCATACCTGGTCTTGATCCGACCCGAACGACCGTGACGGTTACCGGTGCTCAAATCGCGGCGGGCATCGAGAGTATACGTAATGACAGTGGCGGTCCCGTCACCTTGAATGTCATCGGCAGCGCGGTCGATCTCTCCGCACTGGCCTTCATCAGCTGGGATGCTTCATCCGATAGGGTGACGATCAATGGCACGGGCGGCGTCGACACCCTGATCGGTTCGAAACAACGCGATATCATCAAGGGCAACGGCGGCAACGACACCTTGCGGGGCGGCGTGGGCGATGACACGCTCATCGGCGGCAAGGGACGTGACATCATGTTCGGCGATGGCGGAGAAGATATCTTCGACTTCAACGCAATTGCCGAAAGCAAGACAGGCGCTCAGCGCGACAAGATCAATCACTTCCAGCGCGGTAAGGACCATATCGACCTCAAGGGCATTGACGCCAAGACCGGCATTCCCGGCAATCAGAAATTCACCTGGATCGGCAAGAAGGACTTCAGCGATACAAAAGGCGAGCTGCGCTACAAGGACCTCGGCTCCAAGGTCATCGTGCAAGGCGACGTCAACGGCGACGGCAAAGCCGACTTCGAGATCTTCGTCAAAGCCGGCAGCCTGTCGAAGGGCGACTTCTTTCTGTAGAGGCTAGCCTCGATCCTTAGCGACCGATCTGTGCGCGGCGGCGGTTGACTTCGGCCTGTGATACGGCGCCGGCCTGAATAAGGCCCTTGACGCATCGTTTGGTCAGATAATCGCCGTGCCTGCGCATGCAATTTTCCAGCCCGCGGGTGCCGATGCCCCATTGGCTGCAGAAGCGCCGGTAGTCTTCAGCGCATTTACGTTTGCCGGTGGCTTCGGCGATGCCGACCGAAATGGCAAGGATCGCAAGCGCGATTAACAGCGTGGCACGGTAATGTCTCACAGGCTCCTCCCGATGGGTAATTGGATCGTGGGCTCGCTCATGCCCTGCGGTGCAGCCACCTGTCAAGACGCGTTAAGCGGGAATGAATATAATTCCTCGAAAGAGAGCTCAACATCGGCTAGTATCACCAACTGCGGCATACCCCATGGTTTGCGACAATGAGGAGAAACGAATGTCAGCTATTGATCGGCGTGTAGTCCTTAAAGGTCTTGTGTGCGGTGCTGCGGTAACCACCGTCGGCTTAACCGCCATACCGAAGATCGCCAGAAGCTCTACCATTGGGGGCCTCGAAGGCAGGCGCCGCAAAGCCTCAGAGCCTGGTCGAAGACACGCAGGTCGTCATTATAGGCCCACGCCGCCGCCGCTACCGCCGCCGCTGGCGTTGCTGGTGGGAACGGGGAGTTCGCGTGTGTGGGTATCGCTGGTAGCCTTACCCTGACACGCTCGTAACGCGCCCCACGGCGTGGAACTGTAGAGCAGCAACGCGATCAGTTGGCTGGGGGACTTGGATTCGAACCAAGACTGGCGGAGTCAGAGTCCGCTGTCCTACCGTTAGACGATCCCCCACCAATGCCGCATGTGGCGCTCAAGGCGGGCGCTTGCAAGCGGTGAGCCTCGCTCTTCTAGCCGCTGCCGCGCCGGCCTGGCAAGGCTCAGCTAAGCTCGTGTGAGCCTAGCGGAAATCCATGCGTATGGTGTAGGAGGCGGCGCCCGATTTGAGGCCGGGCGGCGGCGGGAAGGGTCCCGCCTTCCGCACCGTGGCGAGCGCCATCTGATCGATCTTGGCATTGCCGCTCGACTTGGCGATGCGCGCGCCGCGCAGTGCGCCGTTCGCACCGATATTGAAGGCGACGGTAGCGCTGCCCCGCTGGCCCGCATGCGGCTTGGCGCGCGCCAGTGCCGACCAGACTTTGGAGCGATGCGCGGCGGTCGACATCGTGGGCCTTGTGTCTTTCGGCGCAGGGCTCGAAAGTTTCGGCGGTGCCGGTGTATCGGCGTCGGCCGGGGCGAGCGCCATCGGCCGCCAGCGCTGCGGTGCCGTATCATCGTTGCGCCGTTCGTCGCTTGAGGCGGGCGAGCGCGATGAAGTCTCTTGCGTCTCCTGTGGCACGATAATTTCGGCTGTCTTTATCGGTGCGGCGGGACGGCGCGAGGGCAGCGGCGGTGCGATATCGGGCGCGGTCTTTATGCTCGACGTCGAGTCGTCAATGCCGGCCGGTTCCTCCGGCACATTGATCTCCTCCGGCGTTTGCGCCGGCGCTTGTTGCGTCTCGTCGAGTTCGGCGACCTGCACCGGCTGCGCTTCGTGTTGCGTGTCTGGCGTGGCGTGTGTCTCGTCCAGTTCGGCGACGACAGTGTCTGCCGACGGGGGGTCGGCGGACGGCGCGGTTTCGGCGGTATAGGTCACGCTCGCGCCACTGCTCTCCGCGATGATCTCTTCCTCGAGCTCGGCGACCTGCACCTGTTCGTTGGCTCCATCAGCGGCGGCAAGCACGTCGAGGACCGGCCGGACCTCATGCAGATAGGCAACGTAGCCGTCCGCCGGTGCAAGCGGCACGGCTTGCGGCAACGCATCGGCTTCGACCGTGACAGTTGCCTCCCACCCTTTGCCGGCGATGGCGTATGGCGCGACCGGCGGCTCGGCATCGAGCCAGGACGTGTCCTGCTCGGCGGTTGCCCATACGAGCACCATGGGCCCGCAGATGACGAGCGCGCCTGTCAGCAGCATGGCGAAAGACAGGAGATAACGGCTCTCTGACATGGGCTCCCCGCTTCCATCTCGACGAACTGCCGATTACCGCGCTTGGATGGTTAACGGACGGTGAAAATCTCCAAAATTGTTAGGTTTATCTGGGGCTTGGGTGCGAAAAGACCGGCTTCACTGTGGCAATTTTGCCACCACGGCGGCCTCGAAACGTGCTTTGACTCCAAGAAGTTGCGTATGCGTAAGGGGGTTCAGTAATGCGTATGATCGCCATTGTCTTGGCGGTGCTCGCGCCGCTTGCGGCGCTCGGGGGCTGCTTCCATCATCAGCAGGTGGTGAGCGAACCGACGACTCTGCCGCCTCTGAAATAGGGGCTTTCGGAGAGGTCGAGCCTGCGCCTATGGTCTGCCGTCAAAGGCAGATGATTATCCATGCTTGAACCGGTCGTGAATTTCTTCACCCGTCTGTTCCAGGCGATCGGGCGGGGCATCGGCTATGCCGTCGGCATCGTTCTGTTGCCGTTTCTATGGCTCGGACGCTGGTATCGCGAGCGCGGCTGGATCCTTAGGGGCCTGCTCGGCGCGATCCTCATCGTGCTCGTCGGCCTCTATGCCTATTTCTTCTGGGTAACGCAGGTCTGGAACAATTTCGATCCGGACTATGCCGAGAATATCGGTCTTGGCCCGTCCGGCGATGCGGGAACGCCGCAAACCCCGCCGCAAGGCGGCATCGTCAGCGCGCCGGAGGAGGGGACGGCAACGCCCGGCGCGAGCGCGGCGCAAACCTGCAGGCGTTCGCTGATCGTCGACGTTACCGCCGATCTGGTCGACTTCAATGTCAACCAGAATGCCTGGATCTCCTCCATGCTGCTCTACAAGCTCGGCCTGTTCGGCATCCCGTGGGAGCATACGCCGTTCTTCGACAACAAGGCCGCCTTCCAGCGCGGCGTGAACCAGGCGATCCGGCGTACCTCGATCGAGCTGGTCGATACTTTGGGCCGCGTGCGCGGCACCTCGCAGATCGACGCCAATCTACAGAAGGCGCGCGGCAATCTGCAGTTCGACGAGTCGACCTGGTATTTCGGGCTGCATCCGTTCGGGCCGAAAACGCCGACGCCGAGCTTTTACCGCTCGGCCATCACCGATCTGAAGGAATTCAACGATCGCCTGATCAAATGCGAGGCGGTATTCGACGCGCGCGCCGACAACCTGCTGCAATTCATCGATCGCATCGCCAACGATATCGGCTCGACGTCGGCGATACTGCGGGAGCGGTCGGAACGCTATAATCTCGGCTGGTTCGACCCCCGCGCCGATGACCGCTTCTGGTTCGCCTATGGCCAGCTCTATGGCTATTACGGCATCCTCACCGCCGCGCGCGCCGACTTCAAGGACGTGATCGCGCAGCGCGGCCTCGGCCAGCTCTGGGACGAACTCGAGGATCAGCTGCGCGTTTCCCTCAACATCCAGCCGATCATTATTTCCAACGGCTCCGAATCCGGCATCCTGATGCCGTCGCATCTCGCCACCATGGGCTTCTACGTTTTGCGGGTGCGCTCCAACCTGGTCGAGATCAGGCTGGTGCTCGATCGCTAGCGGCCTGTGCGTCTGGGGGCGTCTCACATGAGCAAAGGCGGAACGATTGCAACGTCGCGCGACGCGCCGCTTTTTGCTTGGCTCGGGCCTATTGGGCGTTACGCCGCGTTCGGCACTGAAGATTACCCGCGTCAGGTCCGGCGGCGGCTGACCATCGTCAACGTAATGGCGTTCCTGATTGCCGTGTTCTCGGCGATCTACGCCATCATGTTCGCCTTTTACGGGGCGGATAAATATTTCTCGCTGATCGTTGCCAATCTTCTGCTGGTGGCGGTCGCGCTGCTCGCGCCGCTTGCCCATCGCTTCAACGACATCGCCGCGGCGCTGATCATCGCCGCCGCCGAATTCATCGCGCTGTTCTTTTTCGTCTGGGCCTTGGGGCGCGATTCCGGCATTCAGATCAACTACATCATCGCCGCGGCGGTGGCCTATGCCATTTATGGCCTCACCCATCTCCGCATCGTAGTCGCGGTGATCGCCATCGGCCTCGCGCTGCATGTCGCGGCGTGGTTCGCCTTTCCGCCGGAACGCGCGCTGATCGCCGCGGATCCCGGCTTGCTCGCCAATCTCTATGTGTCCTCGGCCGTCACCACCTTCTGCATCATCGCGTTGATCGTCGGCTATGCCTTCACCGTGGCCGACAAGGCCCGCGCCGAGGCCGATGCGTTGCTTGGCAACATCCTGCCGGAGCCCATCGCCGAACGGCTTAAGGACAAGCCGGGAGAGCGCGTTGCCGACAGCGTATCCGATGCCTCAATCCTGTTCAGCGATCTTGTCGGCTTCACCGAGCTTGCCCAGGAACTCGGCGCCGTGCGGACCGTCGACCTGCTCGACGAGATCGTCACTGAGTTCGACAAACTCGCGGCGGCGCATGGCGTGGAGAAGATCAAGACCATCGGCGACGGCTACATGGCGGTATGCGGCGTGAGCCGGGAGCAGCCCGATCATCTCCCGCGGCTCGCGCGCATGGCGCTGCGTCTCCCCGGCCTGGTGGAGCGGCTGTCGTCGACGCATGGCGTCGTTCTGAAGATCCGTATCGGCATCGCCGGAGGTCCGGTGATGGCCGGCGTGATCGGCGCCGACAAATTCTCCTACGATGTGTGGGGCGAGACGGTGAACCTCGCCTCGCGGCTGGAGTCACACGGGCTACCCGGCGAGATACAGGTCTCAGAGGCGGTGATGCGCGCGCTTCAGGACCGCTTCGTCTTCGAGCCGCGTGGACCGGTGAAAGTCAAGGGTATCGGCCAGATCGAGACCTGGCTGCTCAAAGCCGAACGGCAAGCCTAGGTGCGGCTAACGCTTCAGGCTCATTCCGAGCATAAGGGCGAAGAATTTCACCCGGGCTGGAACCGGGTGACGCACCGGCGGTTTATTGCCTGCGCAGACGAGGGAACTGTGCCATTCCGCCGCCGCTTTTGTCCTCAAGTGTTGCCGCACGCGACGGAAGGAATCGCCAGAAAAGGGCTGTGTCTGCGTTTCGTCTAGCCGGGCCTCGGAGTCTGCTCCGGGCCTAACGGGGGACCCGAAATGTCAGCATCAGCCCAACGTCACGACATCAGACTGCGACTCAATAATCTCGGGGTGCCAAACCCCGTCATTTCCCAGGCGCCGCGCCCCGGCGCGTTCGTCACGCCACCCGTGCAGCCGAGAATTGATCAGCGGCGCGATGCGCTCGCCGCCGCGATCGCCAAACAATTGGCGGGCGCGCGAGCGGCGCCAACCGCCCCCATCAGAGCCCCGGGTCTCACCCCACCCGCATCGGCACGGCGCATCTCGTTCAGCAAGCTGTTCGATGTTCCGACGCTGATCGTGAGTCTCGCCGCAATAGGTCTTCTGGTCGGCTCGGCGCTGGTGACGATGATGCTGTCGGGCGCAATCGACACGCCTGAGGCGGAACCGGTCTCGCCGCCGCCGGAAAAGCAAATGGTGCTGTCGGCCTCGACGGCGGGCGCGGCCATGCCCGTGCCCGTGCGGCAGAGTCCGCCTGCCGAGCAGCCGGCACAGATCGCTGCACTGTCACCGCAAGACTTAACTCCCCCCGCGGAGCCGGACATCTCGGCGCCCGAAAACGACGTCGGCCTGTTCGGCGATGTGAACGAGGTCTATCGCGGCGACGGACAAGAGGGCGTGCCGTTCGGGGCTCTTGCTCCGGGCGCCGCTGTAACCCCCAGCCAGCCGGTTGAGGCACGCGCGCAACCGGCTCCGGCGGCGGCGCCTGCGCAACCACAAACAAGTGAGGGTCAAACGGAAGCGAAATGGATCGAGCTTTCCGTCTCGGTCAATCTGCGGAAAGGTCCGTCCAGATCGTCGGGCGTGATCGGCGTGGTGGAGAGGGGCACCAAGCTCGAGGAACTCGAGCGCAAGGGCGGTTGGGTGAAGGTGACCGATCCGGAGACGAAAGAGACCGGCTGGCTCTATCCGAACAGCAAGCCAAGTCCGCGCCGCGCCGCCAAACAGCCGGCGAAGGAAAGCGAAACGGCCTCACCCGGCCCCTTCGCGAGACTGGAGGGTCTGCTGGGCAAGTCTGCCGCGCCTTCGCAGCCGCCGCCATTGCGGTAAATGGTGCGCCCGGCACGGCTCGAACGTGCAACCCCCAGATTCGAAGTCTGGTGCTCTATCCGTTGAGCTACGGCTGCCGGCGGAAAAGCCTACGTTTACCTTAGGCGTTGGAAAAGCTGTTTGTCCCCGGACGCGGCCTTGTTACAGTCATCGCATAGGACCAGTCCCCGGTCGCCGGTCTTAAGAGGCACGGCGGTCACGGGTTGAAAGGTTGGAACAACGTGAGTGGGCCGAGCGGCAATGCCCGCGCGGCTGCCACAGCTTTGCCGGGGGCCATCCCTGCGCAAAGCAAGACCGGCGATGGCGCAGGCAGCGATCCTGCGCGCATCGAGGCCCGGATGCGTTCCGATGTGCGCGCCGACGGGCAGGTGGCGGCCAGGGGCAAGAACGGGGCGGACGCGGTAGCGCGATCCGTCTCTCCGGGTATCTACGCCGCGCTCGATCTCGGCACCAATAATTGCCGCCTGCTGGTCGCCAAGCCTTCGCGTCGCGGTTTCCTCGTCATCGACGCCTTCTCCCGCATCATCCGCCTCGGCGAAGGCGTGCTTTCCTCGGGCCTCCTCTCCGAGGCGGCCATGACCCGCACCATCGCCGCCCTCAAGATCTGTTCCGACAAGATGATCCGCCGCGGCGTGACGCGCTCGCGCCTTATCGCCACCGAAGCCTGCCGCATCGCCGCCAATAGCGGCGTTTTTATCGACCGCGTGCGTGAGGTAACGGGCCTCGGCATCGAGATCGTGACCCAGGAGACGGAGGCGAAGCTTGCCGTGTCGGGCTGCGCGTCACTCATCGACCGCAACTGCGACTTTGCGCTGGTGTTCGACATCGGCGGCGGCAGCTCCGAATTGATCTGGCTCGATCTCCGGCGGCTCGAGCATCGCTCCCGCCGCACCCTCTACGACCGCCTCGACGTGCAGAATTGCATCGCCGCCTGGACCTCGTTGCCGATTGGCGTGGTCAATCTCGCCGAGCGGCACGGCGGGCGCAGCGTCACGCCCGAGAATTATGAGGCGATGGTGCGGGACGTGATGGAGGCCACAGGCGAGTTCGAAGCGGCGCACGGTTTTGGCAAGAAGATTGCCAATTCGCGCGCGCATTTCCTCGGCACGTCCGGCACGGTCACCACCATCTCGGGCATTCATCTCAAGCTCCCGGCCTATGACCGTTCGCGCGTCGACGGATGCTGGCTGAGCACCGAGGAGGCGCGCACCGTGTCCGGCGATCTGCTTGCCATGTCCTATGCCGAGCGCGTGGACCAGCCTTGCATCGGGCGTGAGCGCGCCGATCTCGTGCTGGCCGGCTGTGCCATCCTCGAGGCGTTGCTCAGGACGTGGCCCTGCCAGCGCTTACGCGTCGCCGACCGCGGCTTGCGTGAAGGCATCCTCACCAGCTTGATGGCCGAGGACGGCCGGTACCGGCGCGGCAATCGCCACGACCGCTCGTCCTAGCGCACAGGCTCTTCGATCTGCGGTGCCGACTCGGCGGCGGCGCCCACGGGCCGCGCCCGGGTCGAGAGGCTCGCGCCCGCGTCCTTGGGCAATAGCGCGAAAACGAGAGCCGAGCTTGCCGCAAGCAACGCCACGGTAATGAAGGCCGCGGGGAAGTCGCTCGCCACCACCTCATGCGTGTCGCGGCCGAGGCGCTCGATTTCGAGGATCAAGGCGCCGATCGCCACCCCGGCGGAAAGCGATAGCTGCTGCGCCACGCTGGCGAAGCTCGTAGCCCGGCTCATCGCCTTGTTGTCGATATCGGCATAGGCGATCGTGTTGATCGAGGTGAATTGCAGCGACTTGAAAAAGCCGCCCACGAGCAGCACAACGAGGATCAGGCTTTGCGGCGTGGCCGAGGTGAACAGGGCGGCGGCGGCGATGAACACGCTGCTCACCACCGCATTGACCACCAGAACGCGTTTGAAGCCGAAACGGCGGATGATCGGCGCGGCTGCGGTCTTCATGGCCACGGCGCCGACCGCGCTCGCGAAAGTAAGCAGCCCCGATTGCAGCGCGGTCATGCCGAAGCCGAGCTGGAAGAACAGCGGCAGGAGAAAGGGCATGGCGCCGATACCGATGCGGTAGATGAAGCCGCCGACCACGCTGGCGAAAAACGTATCGATCTTGAGCAGGCTGAGATCGATGAGCGGCGCCTTCGCCTTGCGCGCATGCAGCACATACAGCCAGCAGCCCACGATGCCAATCGCGAGCAGCGACACCACCACCGGCGTCGGGAACAGTCCCTGGCCGATGGTGGTGATGCCGAAGGCAACCCCGGCGAGCCCGAAGCCCGACAGGATGAAGCCTTTGATATCGAGCGGCGGCACGTCTTCCTCGCGGATATTGGCGATGTAGTGCGTGGCGAGGATCACTCCGAGAATGCCGACGGGGATGTTGATCCAAAAGATCCAGCGCCAGGAGAACACGGTGGTGATGAAGCCGCCGAGCGGCGGACCGATCACCGGGCCCATCAGCGCCGGGATGGTGAGCCAGGCAAGCGCCGAGATCAGCTCGGCCTTAGGTATGGTGCGCAGGAGGACGAGCCGTCCCACCGGCACCATCATGGCGCCGCCCATGCCCTGCAAGATGCGGAAGGCGATGAAATCGGGCAGCGATTGCGCGAAGCCGCAAGCCGCCGATCCCACCGTGAACACGACGATGGCGGCGCGGAACACGGTGCGCGCGCCGTATCGGTCGGCCATCCAGCCGCTGATGGGAATGAACACGGCGAGCGACAGCAGGTAGGACGTCAGCGCCAGCTTGAGAGCGATCGGGTCTTCGCCGAGATCGGAGGCGATCGCCGGCAGCGAGGTGGCGATCACCGTCGAATCCATGGTCTCCATGAACAAGGCCACGGCAACGATGAGGGTGACGAAGTAGCGGGGCATGTGGCAGGTGTTAGAAGGCGGACAAGGCGGAGATGGGGCGAACCGCCCGGAGGCGTCAAGGGTTCGGACAGATTGGTGTGATTAACTTATGGTGAAGTCGAGCAAAGGCAGTGGTACGCGCAAGCTGGCGGTGAAGGTCAAGACCGCCAAGGGGCGGAAGATTGCCTCGACCCGCTGGCTGCAGCGCCAGCTCAACGACCCTTATGTCGCCGCCGCCAAGCGCGAGGGCTACCGCAGCCGCGCCGCTTTCAAGCTCGCCGAGATCGACGATAAACACCGCCTGCTCAAGCCGGGCATGATCGTCGTGGATTTGGGCGCGGCGCCGGGAGGCTGGAGCCAGGTCGCGGCGGAGCGGGTGAAGGCCGCCGAAGGGAAGGGCAGGGTGATCGCCGCCGATCTCAGCGCCATTGAGCCGATCCCGGGCGTCGAGGCGCTGGCGCTCGATATCACCCACGCCGAGGCCGGCGAAACCATCAGGAAAGCGCTAGACAGTGAAATGGCCGGCGCCGTGCTGTCGGATATGGCGGCGCCGTCCATCGGTCATCGCCAGACCGATCATCTGCGCGTGGTGGCGCTGGCGGAGGCCGCGCTCGAGATCGCCGAAGACGTGCTGAAACCCGGCGGCGTCTATCTCGCCAAGGTGTTGCAAGGCGGTGCGAGCGGCGAACTTCTCGCCCGTCTCAAGCAGAGCTTCGCCAAAGTGCAGCACGTCAAGCCCAAATCATCGCGCGCCGACTCAGCGGAGGTCTATGTGCTTGCCACCGGCTTCCGCGGCGGCTCGCGCTAACGAAAAAAGCCCCGGTCCATGCCGGGGCTTCTCTCGATTCATTTTGGCTGCGATCAATAGGCGTAGACGCAGTCCTGGTAGCGGTTCCACCAATAGGCGCTTCCGGTCGCTTGCGCCTGACGATAGAGCCAGCCGCAATTGCTACCGTAATAACTATAAGCGCCGGAAAGGGCGAGGCCGCCCCAGAAATAGGGATAGCCACGGCGATAGTACCGATTCTTGTAAGCGTACTTGCCGTAATGGCCGTAGGACTTGCCACGATAGGCATATCGACCACCGCTATACGAGCCACCTCGGTAGCTTCTGCCGGCGTAGCTTCGGCCGCTATAGCCTTTGTATTTCCCGCCGCCATAGCCCTTGAAACTCCTGCCGGCATAGGAGCGGCCGCCATACGACCTGCCGCCCTTGAAGCTCTTGCCGCCGAAGCTCTTACCGCTGAACCCCTTACCGCCGAAACCTTTGCCGCCGCCTCCGCCGCCTTTGCGGACAAGATCGACCATGCCGGCTGGAGCCTGGACGCCACCCTGCAAGTTGATGGAAGGTGCTGCTTGCGCCGCGTGTGACGCGGCAAAGAGCAATGCACTCGCCGCGGCGGCCGTTATTACGATCCTCATGGAATCATTCCTTTCATATCGGCGCCTGCCGCCCCGCGGGCGCACCGTCTGATTGCTCAATGCTCCTGCTTATGGCCTAGTTCCAGCTTGTGGCGAGCACATGGCGCGCTAACCAAAATCGCTGGCTTTTTGCCGCCTTTCCTTTGCAATCCCACCAGAAGGTGATAAAGGAAGCCGCCAACCGGACGCGCGCTCTAGCGGCTCTACAAGAGAGGTTGGCAGATGCCCCCGCGGCAGCCCCCCGAGACCAGACATAATTTCTCCGAAGGCGCCATCGCGCTCACTTTCGATGACGTGCTCATCCGCCCGGGGGCCTCGAACGTGCTCCCCGGCGAGGTCGACGTTACTTCGCGCATCACGCGCTCGATCGCCCTCAACATCCCGGTGATCTCCTCGGCGATGGACACCGTAACCGAAGCGCGTCTCGCCATCGCCATGGCGCAGGCTGGCGGCCTCGGCGTGATCCATCGCAATCTCGATCCCGAGGCGCAGGCCGCCCAGGTGGCGCAGGTGAAGAAATTCGAATCGGGCATGGTGGTGAATCCTGTCACCATCCATCCGGAGGCGAGTCTCGCCGACGCGCTACAGCTGATGGCCGATCATCAGATTTCGGGAATCCCCGTGGTCGAGCCCGGCGTCAATGGCGGGCGTGAAGGGAAGCTCGTCGGCATTCTTACCAATCGCGACGTGCGCTTCGCCACCAATCCGAAACAGCGCGTGTCGGAGCTGATGACCAAGGAAGGGCTGATCACGGTCAAGGAGACCGTCGGCATGGAAGAGGCCAAGCGGCTTCTGCATCAGCACCGCATCGAGAAACTTCTCGTCGTGGATGACGAGTATCGCTGCATCGGCCTTATCACCGTGAAGGACATCGAAAAGGCGCGCGCCTATCCCTATGCCTGCAAGGACGAGCAGGGACGCTTGCGTGTCGCCGCGGCGACAAGCGTCGGCGATGCGGGGTTTGTCCGCGCCGAACGGCTGATCGATGCCGGTACCGACCTAATCGTGGTCGACACCGCGCACGGCCATTCCGAACTTGTGCTCGATGCCGTGCGCCGCATCAAGCGTCACTCCAATGCGGTGCAGGTCGTCGCCGGCAATGTGGCCACGGCGGATGGCACCAAGGCGCTGATCGATGCCGGCGCCGACGCGGTCAAGGTTGGCATCGGTCCTGGCTCGATCTGTACCACCCGCATCGTGGCCGGTGTCGGCGTACCGCAATTCACAGCACTCCTCGAAGCCGTTGAGGTGGCGAAGAAGAGTGATATTCCGGTGATCTCGGATGGCGGTACGCGATATTCCGGCGACCTCGCCAAGGCGCTCGCCGCCGGCGCCGATTGCGTGATGCTCGGCTCGCTGCTCGCCGGCACCGATGAAAGTCCGGGAGAGGTGTTTCTCTATCAGGGCCGCTCCTACAAGGCTTATCGTGGCATGGGCTCGATCGGCGCCATGTCGCGCGGCTCGGCCGACCGCTACTTCCAGCAGGACATCAAGGATGCGCTGAAGCTCGTGCCGGAGGGTGTCGAGGGACAGGTGCCCTATAAAGGCCCGGCGGCGAGTGTGCTGCATCAGCTGATCGGCGGCTTGCGCGCATCGATGGGCTATGCCGGCGCCGCGACCTTGGCGGATTTCCGTGCGCGCGCGGAGTTCGTCCGCATCTCGACGGCGAGCTTCCGCGAGAGCCACGTGCACGACGTGACCATCACCCGCGAATCCCCCAACTACCCGCGCGAAGGATAGGGGCGGCTATTTCACGCCGAGCTTCTTGATCTCGTCGAAGATGCCGGGCTCGAGCCGCTTGGCGAGCGCGAGGTCGCTCGCGCCGTCGGTGGGCTGGCCCTTGCGGCTCTTCACCACACCGCGTCCCACCAGCGCCGAGGCGTTGTTCTCCTGGAGCTTGAGCGCGTTGTCGAAATCGATTGCGGCATTGTCGAGATCGTCTTTGAGCACGTAGATCCAGCCGCGGTCGACATGGCCTTTGACATCGCGCGAATCGAGCTTGATCACCTCGGTATAGTCGGCGATGGCAAGATCGTATTCATTGCGCTGACGATAAATCTGGCCGCGGTGGCTATAGCCGCTGGTCGCCTCGGGATCGAGCTTCACCTTCTCGTTCAGATCGGCAAGCGCCTTATCGAAATCGCCCTTGTGGCTGTAGACCTCGCCGCGCAACAGATAATAATCGCCGTCCTTGTCGTTCATGCCGATGGCCGTGTCGAGATCGGCAAGCGCCTTGTCGTAGTCCTTCTTGGCATCGTAGCCGGCGGCGCGCATGAAATAGCTGTTGGCCCGCTCGGGATTGATCTCGACCGCCGCATTCATCTCGACGAGCGCCGCATCGAGATTGCCGGTGGCTGAAAAGGCCATGGCGCGGATGCTATGGGCGGTGACAAGCTTCTTCTTGTCGGTCGTTCCTGAGGCGATGAACGCGGCACAGCCATCGAGCACATCCTTGACCGTACCTTTTGCGTCGAAGCAGGGATCGGCTGGCTCGTCCGACTGCTCCGGCGTGACCGTCTCTCCAACGGTATTCGTTCGCTCGGCGAGCTTGGCCGTGACGTCGGTCTCGCGGTTGGCCCAGTACAAGGCCCCGACAACGGCGATCAGGGCCGCGATAAGAACGAGCAGGATTGCGCGAAGGCGCATGGAATTCCTCCTAGAAACGCTTAGGACTTTTGCGTTGGGGGCTAGCTTTAAAAGGCAGGAGTGGGCCGCGTCAATTGAACTTCCATCCATAATTTGGAAGGGGGATTTGCCTATTTTCCACCCCATCCGCTCTACAGTAGGTAATGGGCGAAGTATAAAGGCTGGCCGGAACGGACCGTTCAGGAACCAACATAGGGGGACGTCATGTCGATCGAGGCCATAATGCTACCGATGTTCACGCAGGTCGCGTTGACCCTCGTGCTGTTGTACTGGATGGGTTATCTCAGGATTCGGTCGATCAGGACCGGCAAGGTCAAGGCGGATCAAATCGCGCTGCGCGAGCCCAATTGGCCGCTCCGTGTCACCCAGATCGGCAACGCTTATCATAACCAGCTCGAACTGCCGGTGTTGTTCTACGTGGTGATGCTGCTCGCGCTCATCACCAATACGCTCGACGTCGTCATCTATATGCTCGCATGGATGTTCGTGCTGTCAAGAGTGCTGCATGCTTACATCCATGTGACGTCGAACCGGCTTGATCGCCGCGGTGGATTATTCATGGTCGGTGCCGTTGCGCTCACGCTCATGTGGGTGATCGTGATCGCACGGATTTATCTGTTTCCGTCTCTCTGATGACGCCGGGAGCACGCGTCAGCGCCGCCATCGATGTTCTTACCGAGATCTTCGAGCGCAATCGCCCCGCCGGGGAGGCGCTGAAAGATTGGGGCGTGACGCACAGATTCGCCGGCTCCGGTGATCGCGCGGCCATCGGCAATCTCGTATTCGATGCGCTGCGCAAACGCACCTCCGGCGCCTATGTCATGGACGGCGACAGCCCGCGCGCGATCGTACTGCGCACGCTCGTAACGGATTGGGGCATGAAGCCCGAGGACGTTTCCGCCCTTGCCGACGGCAGCCGGTTTGCGCCGGAACCTCTCACCGAATCCGAACGTGCCGGACTGTTGCGGGAGATTGCCGCCGATGCACCGGCGCATATACACGGTGATTACCCCGAATGGCTCGCGCCGGAGTTCGCACGCGCCTTCGGCGCACACGCTGGCGAGGAGGGTGCGGCCTTGGCCGCGCGCGCCCCGGTCGATCTCAGGGTCAACACGCTGAAGGCGGACCGCGACAAGGTGCTGAAGGCGCTGCGCCGTTTCACGCCCGAACCGACACCTCATTCGCCGTTCGGCATCCGTATCGTGCAGGCGCCGGGACCGTCGAGGAGCCCCCATATCGAAGCCGAGCCCGGTCATGGCAAAGGCTGGTTCGAGGTGCAGGACGAAGGCTCGCAGATGGCTTCCCTGCTTACTGGCGCCGCCGCCAAAGAACAGGTCATCGACCTCTGCGCCGGAGCGGGGGGCAAGACGCTGGCGCTCGCGGCGCTGATGCGGAATACCGGGCAGCTTTATGCCTACGATGCCGATCGCATGCGGCTTCGCCCGATCTTCGAGCGGCTGAAGCGGGCCGGCGTGCGCAACGCGCAAGTGCTGCAAGCGGGCGACACGCAGGCGCTCGCCGAACTCGATGGCAAGATGGACTGCGTGGTGATCGATGCGCCCTGCACCGGCTCGGGCGTGTGGCGCCGGCGGCCCGACGCCAAATGGCGTCTCAGCCCGCAAATGCTCGAGGCGCGACGGAAGGAGCAAGAGGTGGTGCTCGATGAGGACGCGGCGTTGGTCAAGCCCGGCGGTCGTCTCGCCTATATCACCTGCTCGGTGCTGCCGTCAGAGAACCGCGATCAGATCGATGCGTTTCTCGTCCGCCATCCGGACTTCAAACTCGTGCCGTGGCGCAGACTGTGGGAGGCGGCGTTGCCAGGCGTATCGCCTCCCGATTCAGCCGACGGTTCCGATGCGACGCTGCAGATGACACCGCTCAGTCACGGCACCGACGGTTTCTTCGTCGCCGTCCTGCAACGCTGATCGGTGAGTCCTATTCCTTCTGCGTGCAGTTGCCGAACACGGCGAAGGACGACGTGCCACTGGTGATGCCGCCTGCGAGCGCGCCAGTCTCCAGAATTATGGTGGCGTTCCAGGTTTCCTCGTCCTGCATGCCATGGATGTGGATATGCTTGTCGTCCGAGGTCATGCCTTCGATGTCTTCGGTGCGGTGCTCGTGGCCGATCGCGGCGCCGCTCAGCTGCTTCTTGTCGAGATCGAGGACGACGAATTCAGGCAGGTTGATGTCCTGCAAATGGCCCCGACTACACCCGGTTACGGTCTCGCATTCATAAACCTCGGAGAAGGCACAGATATACGAGCCAGTCGCCGCACTCGCCGCCACAGGCAGGAGGCAAGCAGACGCAAACACCAGCGCTTTAGAGATTGAGTTACGCATTGCCATCCCCCTTACTGCGAAACCTGATAGCCACGCGCCGTGAGACACAGTGCTCCGGCGTCGAGATATTTGGCATACAGCACCTCGATCTGCGCGAGCTGCGCCTTGTTCACCACACCGCCGATCACGCCGCCGGCCGGATCGGTCACCACGGTCTCGGATGGACCGGTCGGGGTGGCGATGACGAGCCCGGTAAACGCGCCGGGGCGCCTCGGCCGTACGACGATCGGAAGTCCGGATGGATCGTAGCCGCTCTGCTGTACGGCCCAAGTGTGACAAGCGGCGCGGTCCGCCTCTTGCTGCTGCGGGGTCTGGCCCTGCAGTGGATAGGCTAACAGCGCGCGGGCAAACGCTTCCGGCGCGAATGCGGCGATCGTGACCAAGACGGCCAAACCGCAAATAAGGTCCCTAATCCGTACCATTGAATAACCCCCCAACCATTGACGCTAAGCTGCTGACTTCCCCGACTCTACATACGTCGCCGCCGAACGGCAACGATGGTGTCTGCATCATATTCGGGATTGTTCTGCCTAAGGCTCGCCGCCGTACTGGTCTTCCAGGCGCTTCTCCAGATTTTCCTGCATTGACTGGCACAGAAGGAGGGGAACCTTGCTCAGCTTGAACAGCTTGTCGTCCTCGCCGGGTTCCAGGTGGATGGCCTCACTCTCGTCGCCGCAGCCCGGTGTCATGCGGATATAGGTGTAATCGGTATCGAGCCGGATGAGCAGCGTGTAGGGATCGCTTGTCTTCGGTTCGAGCTCGACGCCGCCGCCATCGCATTCGACGCTGCAGGCAATGGCTGTGGTCGAGCCGCATTCGCCGCTGGCATAGAGCGTCTCTGGTGTCCCCTTGACCTTGGCTGCCAACGTGTAGTCGTAGCGGAAATCCTGCGGATGCAGATCGCCGCTTGCGGTGACAGCCCGTTCGTCATCAGCGAGCATCGTGTAGCGGAGGAAGAACACTATCTCGGTGACCTTCTGCTTCGGATGCTTCTGTAGGTGCTTCGCGTCGTAGGTCCGGGCGAAGCAGATTTTCGCGTCCAGACCGGGCGGCAGGAATGATTTGATCTTGGCGTAAAGTGCATCGTCTGCCGCGGCCGGCAAGGAGAGACCGAAGGCAATTGCTGCCGGCAGAAGCGCGCCAATTTTCCTTAAGCTCATTTCAGCCCTCCCGCAATAAGCATAGTCAGTCCATCCCTGATCGGGGAGACTTTTGCTAGCGCCAGTCCGGCCTGCGTGAGCAGTGCCTTCATCTCGGCGAGCGTGCGGAGGCGGCCGCCAGTGATGACCATCATATGCAGGTCCAGCATGACCGTAGCTTCATCATCGACTGCATTCTCCGGCATCAGCCGCTCGATGATGAGAAGCTTTGCCGTATCCGGCATGGCCTTGCGGCAGTCGACGAGGGTAGCGCGAGCCGATTCGTCGTCCAAGGTCTGCAGCACGCGATTCATGACATAGAGTTCGGCGTCGGTTTGGATGGCGTTCTGGGCATCGACATTGGCGATGGATTTACCCTCCGACAGGTCCAGAGCCTCGGCGATCAAGTCCGATTGCCCCGGCCTCTCCCTCGCGAGATAAGAATCGAACAGTGCGCCTTGCTCGGCGTTTCTCTTTCTCCAATCGCGCACGCTCATGCCGAACACCTGATCGAAGGCCGGCTTTCCGGTCTTGAGGCATGACACGAGCGCGGCCCAGGGCTGCCAATATTGCCCGACCACGATCTGCACTTTCTCGTTAAGGCGCGTGCCTGAGCGCAGGGACTGTCCGCCTTGCGTCAGGGCGAAAGTCCGGTCGGGCCGCTCTTCGCAAACGCCGAGGTTCACCAGTCCGTGCAGGAAGCGATCGAGATGCGGCGTCGACAGGCCAAGATCCGCGGCCAGTTGCTCGGCCGTTCGCGCCTCTCCCGCAAGACGGTCGGGCAGGCCGAGCTTGACCGCGGCATAGAGCAGGGCGGACTCGTGATAGGCCGCGATCTGGCGGCTCATCCGCTCTTCCCACGCCTCGGTCTCAGTCATGAATTGCCCCCGAGAGCCTCCGCTTCGCATGGGTTAGCCTTGTGTACAAGATGGCAGCCCATTGCCGAACAGGGAGCGAACGTATAACCACCGGCCATGACGGACGACGCCCAGAACCCGGCCGATGCGCCGATGACGGCCTCCGCGCCGGACCGTGTCCTCATCGTCGATTTCGGCAGCCAGGTGACGCAGCTTATCGCCCGGCGGGTGCGCGAGGCCGGCGTCTATTCCGAGATCGTGCCCTGCGACAGGGCGGAAGAGGCGCTCGGACCCGTGCTACCCACGGCCATCATCCTGTCGGGCGGTCCGGCTTCCGTGCATGAAGAGGGTACGCCGCAAGTGCCGCATGCCATCTTCACCGCCGGCGTGCCGGTGCTCGGCATCTGCTATGGCGAGCAGGCCATGGTCGCTGCGCTCGGAGGCCAGGTCGAAAGCGGGCATAGCCGCGAGTTCGGCCGTGCTGAATTGCAGATCATCGACGAGACCCCGCTGTTCGACGGCGTATTTGACGAAGGTGAGCGCGCGCAAGTGTGGATGAGCCACGGCGACCGCGTCACGCGTCTGCCACCCGGCTTCCGCGCCGTCGGCATCTCGACCGGCGCGCCGTTCGCCGCCATCGCCGACGATGCGCGCCGGCTTTACGGCTTGCAGTTCCATCCCGAAGTGGTGCACACGCCGAAAGGCTCGGCGCTCATCGCCAATTTCGTGCGCAATATCGCCGGTGCGCCGGGCGACTGGAGCATGGCGCAGTTTCGCGAACGCGCCGTCAAGCGCATCCGCGAGCAGGTCGGCGCAGGCGAAGTGATCTGCGGTCTCTCTGGCGGCGTCGACTCCGCCGTCGCCGCGCTGCTGATCCATGAGGCGATTGGCGATCAGCTCACCTGCATCTTCGTGGATCATGGTCTGTTGCGCCAGGACGAGGCCGAGCAGGTCGTCGATCTGTTTCGCGGTCATTACAATATCCCGCTGGTCGTGGTCGATGCCGAGGCGCGTTTCCTGTCCGCGCTCGAATCGGTCACCGAGCCCGAAGCCAAGCGCAAGATCATCGGCCGCCTGTTCGTTGAGGTGTTCGAAGAGGAATCCGAGAAGCTCTTCAATGTCGAGTTCCTCGCGCAAGGGACGCTCTATCCCGACGTCATCGAGAGCGTGTCGGCGACCGGCGGTCCGTCAGCCACCATCAAGTCGCATCACAATGTCGGCGGACTCCCTGAGACCATGCGCTTCAAGCTGATCGAGCCCTTGCGTGAATTGTTCAAGGACGAGGTGCGCGCGCTCGGCCGCGAGCTCGGCCTGCCCGAGGCCTTCGTCACCCGCCATCCGTTCCCGGGTCCCGGGCTTGCCATCCGTATTCCAGGCGAGGTGACGGAAGAGAAACTCGCCATCCTGCGCCAGGCCGACGCCATTTATCTGGAGGAAATCCGCAAAGCCGGGCTTTACGACACGATCTGGCAGGCGTTTGCCGTGCTGCTCCCGGTGCGCACCGTAGGCGTGATGGGCGATGCGCGCACCTACGAATATGTCTGCGCGCTGCGTGCCGTCACCTCGACCGACGGCATGACCGCCGATTATTACAGCTTCTCCCACGACTTTCTGGGGCATGCGGCGCGGCGCATCATCAACGAGGTGCGCGGCATCAACCGCGTGGTCTACGACATCACCTCCAAGCCCCCCGGCACCATCGAGTGGGAGTAGGGGGCAGGCCCAATTCGTGCCGGAGAATCGCCATGAAGGCGCATTATTTAGGCAGGCAAATTTTAAGATAAAGGCAAGAAGGTCCGTTTATTCGAAGCGGACGGCCCGGTTCGGGCCGATTGCAAAAACTTCGACGGGGGGATGAATCCGTTGCGGTTGAGATCGCTCCTAGTAATTGCCGTTAGCGTCGTCGGCCTCGTCGGCTTGTCCGGCTGGCCGCGATCCTTTGCCGCCGAGGATCTGCCGTGGCTCATTTCGCCCGTCCCGGCGAACCCGGCAGCACCGGCCGCGCCGGCTGCACCAGTACCGGCTGTACCGCCGGCACCTGCCGTTCCGGATTGGCTGCAAGCTCATGTCGGCTTAGGCGACCGTCAGATCGCGCCCGTGGTTTTGCAGAGAGCGCGCGCGCTCTATCAGAAAAAAGTGAGCGAAGGGACGATCAACAATCCCTGCTACTTCGCCGTGGACGCGACCCGGCCCGCCGGGCTGGGGCGCCGGTTTTACGTGATCTGCGAAGCCAGCCAGACCTTTCGCGCCGTGCCGACCGGGCACGGCAACGGCCGCAAGCTGCCGCGCATTCCCGATTTCTCCAACGGCATCCGCTGCGCCAAGAATTTCAGCAATGCGGAGGATTCCAAGCTGACCACCGGCGGTCCTTATGTGACGGCCGAGATCAGAACGTCGTTCAAGGGCTATTACGTCTCGGGGGGCAAGAGAGTGCCCATGATGCGATCGTTCCTGCAGTTCGAGGGCGAGGGCGATACGGCGAACGCGAGACCCCGCGCCATCGGCGGCCATCCGGCCGTCATTGTCGCGGTTTCCTGCCGCATGAAAATACCGGGCAGTCCGCATGCGGACGACGAGGGCTACGTGCCGATCGGCAAGCTGATCGATTACAGCGCCGGCCGTAGCAACGGCTGCACAAGCTGGTCTCCGGCGGACGCCAAGGAGATCTTGGCCTTGGTGGAGAACAAGCCGACGACGCTCTACATCTACCCGGAATCGTCCGACATCGTCGCCGTCGCGCGCGAGGTGAAGGCGGGCCGCTCGCCGTCTAAGGCTGGATTGTACTGGAACGCATCCTGCCTGAAAGAAATCCGCGTGCCGAACTTTTGGCCGAGGGAAACCCTCGAACCGGTCCTCGCCAAATACAAGAAGGACAATCCGCCGCCGGAGCCGCGGCCTCTGCCGATCTGCCGGTAGTGAGTGACGCTGTCCCCGTTTCCGCGATTTTTTATTCCCTCCCCTTGATCGGCTTCCTCAAGGGCACGCCGGGGCCGAATCGCTTCGGACCGCCGGTCAGCGACTAGGGACAGCCGTCGAAATTAGACCCGTGGGGGGTGGGCCTGCCCAAAGTCCGCCCCGCTTGCCTGCGGCTATTTTTTGCACTGCACAAAGACCTATATACTGTGCTAAACCCCGTTTTTATGGCTAGGGGATATAAAAGTGTCGCAGGATTTCAGCGTTAGGCGCGTCACCGCGCCGGACATCAGGAAGCGCAAGGGCGGACCGCCGATCGTGGCGCTGACCGCCTATCACGCGCACACCGCGCGCATCATCGATCCGCATGTCGATTTTCTCCTGGTCGGCGATTCCCTCGGCATGGTGATGCACGGCTACGAGACCACCGTGCCGGTGCCGCTCGATCTCATGATCATGCATGCGCAAGCCGTGGTGCGCGGCTCGACGCGCGCGCTGGTCGTGGTGGACATGCCTTTCGGCTCTTATGAGGAAAGTCCCGCGGTCGCCTTCCGCAACGCCGCGCGCGTGATGAAGGAAACGGGCTGTGGCGCCGTCAAAATCGAAGGCGGCGTGCATATGGCGGAGACCGTGCGCTATCTTAGCGAGCGCGGCATCCCGGTGATGAGCCATATCGGGCTCACGCCCCAGGCGGTGAACACCATCGGCACGTTCCAGCCGCGCGGGCGTTATCGTTCCGAATGGGCGCCTTACGAGGAAGATGCCAAGGCCATTGCCGAGGCCGGCGCTTTCGCCGTCGTGCTCGAGGCGCTCGCCGAATTGCTCGCCGCGCGTATCACCAAGCAGATCGACATTCCGACCATCGGCATCGGCGCGTCGGCCGAATGCGATGGGCAGATCCTGGTGCTCGAGGACATGCTCGGCCTGTCGCCGCGCGTGCCGAAATTCGTCAAGGAATATGCCAAGATCGGCGCCGGCATCGAGGCGGCGGTCAAGGGCTTCGCCGCTGATGTGCGCACCCGCGCCTTCCCGTCCGCCGAATACACCTATCCGATGTTCGACGAGCCGGCGGCAGTCACGAAAAAGACCAAAATGACAGGCAGTTAGCCTGTCGCAAGCGCCGTGTCAGCCAGACCGGCAGAGGGTTCCTGGCCGCTTAACCTTGCGCGGGCAAGTGGCCTTCACTATACGGCGGGCAGGAGGGCTGACGGGCTCCTGTCAGGCCGTCCGCCCCGATCTGTCATGAGAGTCCGCTGCCCATGAGCGACCAGGGTGATACCTTTCTTCGCGAGGTGGAGGAGGCCGTCCGTCAGGAGCGTTACAAGGCGCTCTGGGACAAATACGGCGTCATCATTCTCGTCTTGGCGGTGCTCGTAGTCGCCGCCGTAGCCGGTCACACCGGCTGGACCTATTGGCAGGAGCGTAACGCCCAAGAGGCCGGCACACAATTCACCCAAGCGTTGATCCTGGAAGGTGGCGCCGATAAAGCCAAGGCGCAGGAGATGCTGACCGAACTGGCGCAGTCCGGCCCGCAAGGATATCGCGTGCTGTCGCGCTTCCAACTCGCCGCGGCGGAAGCGAAAGCCGGAAAGATCGACGAGGCGGTCAAGGCCTACGACGCTCTCGCTATCGATGCGAATGTCGATAGGATTCTGCAAAATCTTGCCACGCTGCAGGGCGCCGCGCTCCGACTAGACAGCGCCGACTATGCGGAAATGGAACGCCGCCTCAAAGGCCTCATTGATTCCAACGGCGCCTGGAGATTTACCGCGCGTGAGATGCTTGGCCTTTCGGCCTATCGGTTGAACGACATGCGCGAGGCCGAACAGCAGTTTACCGCGCTGCTTGGCGACCCGGGAACGCCACCGAATCTGCGGGAGCGCGCCGAGATGATGCTCGCTCTTATCCTGGGTGCGTCATCGGCGCCAAGCGCCAAGACAAACTAGCTTACCAAGCTCAAGGGTGGCTCGAATTGGGCCGGGGTCCGACACGGATACATGATTTAATTGGCGCGGGGATCGTGGTTGCGATCGCCGCCAATCTTGGTGGCTGTGGTGGTGGTAGCGGTCTTTCGTCTATCTCCGATAAATTGACCAATCCCTTTGCCGAGAAGAAAGAACCGCTTCCGGGTGAACGCATCGCCGTCATCACCGATCCCAATTCCGCCATCCAGTCCGGTGCGGTGCTCCGGCCGGTTTCACTGCCGGCGCCGCATGTTAATGCCGCCTGGGCGCAGCCGGGCGGTGTACCCACCAACAATCTCGGGCATCTCGCGCTCAGCGGTTCCCTGCGGAAAGTATGGTCCACCGATATAGGCACCGGGTCGTCGTCTCGTGGGCGCTTGAGCGCTGTGCCGCTCGTCGTCGGGGGCAAGGTCTTCACCCTCGATGCCGCTGGCAACGTTTCGGCCCATGCGGCCTCGAGTGGTGCCGAGGTCTGGTCGGTGAGCCTAACGCCTGACAACGAGCGCAGCAGCGAAGGTTTCGGCGGAGGTCTCGCTTTCGACGGCAGCCGCCTGATCGTCACGACCGGCTATGGAACGGTAGTGGCCCTCGATCCCGGCAATGGCGCGGTCCTATGGACCAAGACAGTGGGACATCCTATTCGCAATTCACCCACGGCCACGGGGGGTAAGGTCTTTTTCGTTTCCACGGACAATACGCTTTATGCGCTAAACGCCGCCGATGGTAACAATCTCTGGCGGGCGCGAGGCTTGCCGCAGACAGCCACCTTGCTCAGCAATGCAAGTCCCGCGGTCGGCAGTGGTATGGTGGTCGCGCCTTTCCCCGCCGGCGACATCGCCGCTTATCAAGCCGGCAGCGGCCAGGCGACTTGGCGTGAATCGTTAACCCGCACCACCGGAACCACAGCCGCGGGCATTCTCGGCGATCCCGCGCGTCCCGTCATCGACCGAGGCGTTGTGTTCGCGGTCAGCCATGGCGGCAGGATGATCGCCACCTCGGAATCCTCCGGCGCGCGCATCTGGACACGCAACGTCGCGAGCACGCAGATGCCATGGGTTGCGGGCGATAGCGTCTTTGTTGTCGACACGTCGGGTAAACTCATCGCGCTCTCCCGCAATGACGGGGAGGTGCGCTGGGCGAGCGAACTGCCGCAGAGCCCGCGCTGGAACGGTCCGGTGCTTGCCGGCGGCAAGCTGTGGCTCGTTTCCGGTGAAGGTTTACTGGTCGGCGTTGATGCCAGGAACGGTCAGGTTATCGACAATGTCGACCTAGATGAGGATGTTTTCGTAACGCCCGTTGTCGCCGGCGGCCGAATGTATATTTTGACCGATGACGCCGAATTGATCGGCCTCAACTAGCGGTTTGGGGGCCTGGCGCGCGACGTCCGTCGAACGCCGCATCTACCGGAATCGATGTCTTTTACAGTCGCCATCATCGGACGGCCGAATGTCGGCAAGTCGACGCTGTTCAACCGGCTGGTCGGCAAGCGCTTGGCGCTGGTCGACGATCAGCCGGGCCTGACGCGCGACCGGCGCGAAGCCGAGGCGGAACTTGAGGGTGCACCGGTCACCATCATCGACACGGCCGGACTTGAGCCGGGTGATAAGGGGCTCTCGGCACGCATGCGTAAGCAGACCGAGGCGGCCGTTAAGCTTGCCGATCTCGTGCTGTTTCTCATCGATGCGCGCGCGGGCGTTACCGGGGCCGACGAGATGTTCGCCGATCTTGTGCGCGCCTCCGGCAAGAAGGTGGTGCTCGCCGCGAACAAATCGGAGGGACGCACAGCAGAGGCAGGGCTCTACGAAGCCTATGCGCTCGGTCTCGGCGAACCTCTTGCAATCTCCGCCGAACATGGACTTGGCATTGGCGATCTGGCCGAGGCGATCGCACAGGCGCGCAGGGAGCTGCGCGGCGATGTGGACATGCCGGTCGAAGAAACAGAGGACATCGCTTCGCATCCGCTGCGTATTGCTGTCGTCGGGCGGCCGAATGTCGGTAAATCCACTCTGGTCAATGCGCTGCTCGGCGAGGAGCGCATGATCACCGGTCCAGAGGCCGGGATCACACGGGATGCGATTTCCGCAGAATTACAATGGGATAGCCGGATCCTGCGCTTGTTCGACACGGCCGGTCTCAGGCGAAAGATGCGGGTAGAGGGCCGCGCCGAGGAGCTCTCCGTGGGCGATGCGCTGAAGGCGATCCGCTTCGCCGAGGTGGTGGTATTGCTGCTCGACGCCGAGCGCCCGTTCGAGAAGCAGGATTTGCAGATCGCGGAGCTCATCGCCGAGGAGGGGCGCGCGCTCGTCATCGCTATCAACAAATGGGATTTGGTGCGCACCCCCGACAAACGTCTCAAGGAACTTCGCGAAACCTGCCAGAGGTTATTGCCGCAGATCAAAGGGGTGGCGTTGGTGCCGGTCTCCGCCAAGCGCGGCAGCGGTCTTGACACGCTGATGCAGTCAGTGTTCGCCGCTGATGCGTTGTGGAACCGAAGACTGCCGACCCATGCCCTCAATCAATGGCTGCAAGCCACGGTCGAAGCGCATTCGCCGCCCGCCGTGTCGGGACGGCGTATCAAATTGAGATATATCACCCAGGCCAATGCCCGGCCACCGACCTTCGTCCTGTTCTGCTCGCGTCCAAAAGCATTACCCGATTCCTATGTGCGCTACTTGGTCAATGCCTTGCGCGAGAGTTTCGACATGCCCGGCGTGCCGATCCGGATTAATCTCCGCAAAGGCGCCAATCCCTACGCCAAAGATTCCGGATAAGCAGCATGACCGAGATTTATTTTTACCATCTCGACCAGCGCTCCCTCGACGAGGTCTTGCCGAACTTGCTCGAGCGTTCGCTTGAGCGCGGCTGGCGCGCAACGGTCCAAGCGGCGAGCGAGGAACGGGTCGAGGCACTCAGCACAAGGCTGTGGACCTATCGCGAGGAGAGCTTCCTGCCACACGGCACGGTCCGCGACGGCATGCCCGAAGCGAACCCCGTTTATCTGACCACGGCCGAGGATAACCCCAATGCGGCGCAGGTCCGTTTTCTGGTGGATGGTGCGGAGATTGCTGACGCATCCACCTATATCCGCGTCGTCCATATGTTCAACGGCCGAGATGCCGATGAGGTGGCACGAGCCCGCGCGAGGTGGCAGGCGGCGAAAGAGCAGGGGTACGAGGTCAGCTATTGGCAGCAGGACGAGGCCGGCCGCTGGCAGAAAAAAGCCTAACGCTTACAATTCGATGCCGACGAAGTGTAAACCTTGGATCATGGCGAAATAGGCGGCGACGGTAAGGGCGATGGAGATGCCGAGACTGGCATAGAAATCGACGCCTGAGCGCAATAGAAGCGGCAAAATCACGAACAGTACGAGCGACGGCAACACCAGCCAGAAAATGCCGGTGGCGAGGTTTGCGATCTTCTCCACATCGCGCGTGTCGATATAGAGCCAGATCATAGCCAGCACTGAAACGAGGGGGATCGATGCAAGGATCGCCCCTAAGAGGCTACTGCGCTTAGCGGTTTCCGATACTGCGACCACGAGGACACTCGTCAGAAGGACTTTGAGAGTGGCATAGAGCATCGCTTCACCCCCCTATTGGCCTGAATCGCTATCGTTCTGGCATTCTCAGTTTAATTGAATCTTCACACGGCTCGCCTTGTAGCTGTCCCGCGCGGCCGCTATAAGCCCCGCAATATCAAAAAGACTAGAGGGTTTCTCATGGCTATCGAACGCACGCTGTCGATCATCAAACCAGACGCGACCGCACGAAACATCACCGGTCAGATCATATCGAGACTTGAGGCGGAAGGCTTGCGCGTGATCGCACAAAAGCGCGTTTGGTGGAAGAAGAAGGACGCCAAGGCGTTTTACGAAGTTCACAAGGGCCAGCCCTTCTTCAAGGACCTCATTACCTTCATGACGTCCGGCCCGATCGTCCTGCAGGTGCTCGAAGGTGAGGACGCCATCGCCAAGAATCGAGCGGTGATGGGAGCGACCAATCCGGTTGACGCCGAGCCGGGTACCATCCGCAAGGATTTCGCCGTCAATTTGCAACGCAATTCCGTGCACGGCTCCGACGGACCGGAAACCGCCAAGCGCGAGATCGCGCTCTGTTTCAAGAAAAGCGAAATCGTCGGCTAGAGCGAAAAAGGAACGGCAAGCTCACTTGCCGCGCCTCTTCGAGCATCACTGCGTCTCGACGATCACCTCGACGGGTAGCGAATTCGCGACGATGTCGTAGACCGGTGAGAATTTGGCAAGATTGGCCAATTGATCCGCCGGCGCATCGCTTGCCACATGCATTTTCACGCGCACATGGTGATAACCCTTGCGCACATCGGCCAAGCCAAGGAACCCTCGCAGATCGAGATCGCCTTCGAGTTCAGAGCTGATGGAACGAATCTCGATGCCGCGTGCGGCGGCATGATAGGCCAAGGTCGTGGTCAGGCAGGCCGCCAACGCATGAAGCACGAATTCGACTGGGTTTGCGCCGCGATCGTCACCGAGGAGTACAGGAGGTTCGTCGGCCTTGAAAGTGAAGGACGCCGCGCGGGCTCGCTCTTGGCCCGCTCCGAAGAAGCCCTGAATGGTCGAGTGGTTGAGGCCACCGCCAAGCCATGTGTTTCTGGCGCGGAACTGAAAGGCGCTTAAATTGGTCTCATGCTTGATCGCGTCGATGGTTTTCGTCAGGGCATCGACGTCGACGCCATTTATTGTGGTCTGTTTCGTCGTTGACATTTGCAGGGGCATGGGGATTTCCCTTTCGAGGTTTTGTGCTGCGGTAACGAGTGCAAAATCTATGAAAGAGAGGGCTCTAAGATAAGCGGCATAATTTCCAAAACCGGTTCATTTGTGCCATCATTGCGCTTGTCATGGGCAGACCGCTTAAAGGACCTCTAGAAACGGCAATCGTGGCCGTGCCGGAGACGGCAGGATCGGCACTTTACGGCATGTTCGACGTGCTGAGCGCCGCCGGTTCAATCTGGCAGACTTTGGTGCGAGACAGGCCGCCGCGCCAATTATTCACACCACGCATCGTTTCCACCACGGCGCGGTCCTTCCGCTGCGGCAATGGCATCCCGGTCACACCGCATCTATCGGTCAAAGACGATCCCAAACCCGCCATCGTCATCTTGCCGGAACTGTGGCTTGCACCCGACGAGGATATGAAGGGTCGCTATCCTGAGCTGATTGATTGGATCAAGCGATGTTATCGAGCCGGGGCAACGCTCTATTCGGCCTGCTCAGGCTCGATCATGTTGGCAGAGACCGGGTTGCTAAAAGGGCGCGCCGCGACTTCGCATTGGGCCTATCGAGATCTCTTCCGCCGAAACTTCCCAGAGATCGATTTCCGGCCGGAGCCTAACCTCGTCTTCGCCGATGCACGCGGGCGAATCGTTACGGCAGGCGGTACCACCTCGTGGCACGACCTGGCCATCCACATTATCGCGCGCCATGCCAGCCCCGGCGAGGCGATGCGCATCGCCAAGGTGTATCTGCTGAAGTGGCACGGCGAGGGGCAACTGCCCTATGCAAGTCTGATCAGGGGCGATCCGCATGCCGACTCTGCAGTTCGCACATGCCAGAACTGGCTCGCGCAGCATTTCCGCGAGCCGGATGTCGTCACCGGCGTCGAGCGAGTTGCCAATCTTCCGCCGCGCACGCTGAAACGGAGGTTCAAGGTCGCAACGGGTTTGACCCTGATCGAATATGTGCAGAATATTCGCGTGGAGGAGGCCAAGCGGCGCCTCGAAAGCGGCGATAAGCCTGTTGACGAAATCAGTGCCGTTGTTGGTTATGAGGACCCTGCGTTCTTTCGCCGACTGTTTAAGAGGCGCACAGGGCTTACACCAAGTGGATACCGGCGCATGTTTCAACCCATGGCCCGCGCGGTAGAATAATGGCTTCAGTTATGCAATCGGAACCCCGAGCATGAGTGTCCTCGAGACCCGCGGTCATCAACTCTTTCCGGTATTTGATGCGGCCCAGATGGAGTCGGCCAAGCGATTTGCCAGTGGGGCGGCGCGCGACTTCGCTCCGGGTGAGATCGTGTTCGACGTAGGCGAACGCAACGTTCCGGTCTGGCTCGTGCTCAAGGGTTCGATCGATATCGTGCGCCGCGATGCCCTAAACCCGGACGTTCCGATCACCACGCTTCAGGCCGGTCAGTTTTCCGGCGAGGTGAGCCAGCTTGCCGGCGGGAAAACGCTCGCTTGCGGCCGCGCCGGTGCGGGAGGCTGCATGACGCTGCCATTCGATTCGGCGCATGTGCGCGCCTTGTTGATCGGCTCGGCGGATATCGGCGAGATCATGATGCGCGCCTTCATCCTCCGCCGGGTCGGATTGATCGAGGCGGGCGGTGCAGGGTCGGTACTGATCGGCACACCCGGCACACCGGACCTCGTCAGGCTGGAAGGTTTTCTCCGCCGCAACGGCTATCCTTACACAGTCCTCGATTCCGCAAGCGATACGGATGCACGCGCCATGATCGAGCGCCTCGGCGTCGCGCCGGAGGATTTGCCGCTGATGCTTTGCCCCGATGGGACGGTGTTGAAACGGCCGAGCGACATCGAGGCCGGTATCTGTGTCGGTATTACGCCCGAACTCGACCCAAAGATTATCTACGATGTCGCCATCGTCGGCGCGGGGCCAGCGGGCCTTGCCACCGCCGTTTATGCCGGCTCGGAAGGGTTGTCGGCGATCGTTCTCGACCAGCGCGCCTTCGGGGGGCAGGCGGGTGCTTCGGCGCGCATCGAGAACTATCTCGGATTTCCCACCGGCATCTCGGGCATGGGGCTCGCCGGACGCGCTTTCAACCAGGCGCTCAAATTCGGCGTGCAGATTGCCATTCCGCTCGAGGCCGCTCGGCTCGATTGCAGTTCCGCCAAGAAGGAAGGCGATCCTCTGCGGATCGAATTGACCGATGGCCGAGTTGTCAAAGCGCGCACTATCGTCGTCGCCTCCGGTGCGCGCTATCACAAACCCGACGTGAAGGAGCTCTCGAAATTTGAAGGGGCCGGCGTCTCCTACTGGGCTACACCGGTCGAAGCAAAGCTTTGCGAGGCTGCAGAAGTGACCCTGGTTGGCGGCGGCAATTCAGCGGGCCAGGCGGTCGTCTTCCTTGCGCCGAAGGTGAAGCAGCTCCATCTCGTCGTGCGGCGGGATGGACTCGAAGCCACAATGTCGCGCTACCTGATTGACCGCATCAAAGCGTTACCGAATGTCGAACTGCATACCAACACCGAGCTCGTTGGCCTCGAAGGCGATGAGTCGACGGGGCTTACTGGTGCCGTGTTCCGCGACAAGCTGACGGGCGAGACGCATGCATGCTCTTCGAAGCATCTCTTCCTGTTCTGCGGGGCCGATCCGAATGCGAACTGGCTCGACGGTTGCGTTTCACTTGACGGCAAAGGCTTTATCGTGACCGGAGCGAAATGCCCGGACGGCAAATGCATCAACCAGCGTGCGGCGTTGCCGCTTGAAACCAGCCAGCCTGGCGTCTTTGCTATCGGTGATGTGCGCGCAGGGTCGATCAAGCGAGTCGCGGCAGCCGTCGGCGAGGGAGCCACCGTCGTGGCGCAGATTCACAGCGTGCTCGCCGAAGATCAGGCGCCTGCCTGAGTGATGTTTCCATTTCCTCAAGCTTCAAGACTTGTTGTGGCCGCCTTGGCCGCGCAGCTCACCTACATCACGGTTGCATCCGGCGCCGAAGACGCGACACCTGCACCATGCACCGAAGATGCCATGCTCGTATTCGATGCGTCGGGATCGATGGCAGGCAACGGTTGGGGCTATGGCAGCGAAAACCCGACCGCGATCAGCCGGTTGGATAGAGTGCAACGGGCGCTCTCCAAGATCTTGCCGACAATCACCCGCTACCGCCGCGTGGGGCTAATCACCTACGGCACGGGGGCGTACAACCAATGTAACGTCCAGCTACAATTTCCTCCGGTGGAGAACGCGGCAGATCGTGTCCTGGCGACAGTCAGAGCCCTTGTTCCTACGGGACGCACACCGCTAAGCACGGCCGTGGAACAGGCGGCGGAGGTGCTCGATTTCCGGCAGAAGCCGGGCATCGTCGTGCTACTCACGGACGGCGAAGAGACTTGCGGTGGCTTCCCTTGTGATCTCGGGCAGCGGCTTCATGACGAAGCCGATCAACTCACAGTCCATGTCATCGGCTTGCGCGTCGAAGGCTATACCTGGATGGGCGAGCAGAGCCTTCTCGACGTCAAATGCCTGGCCGAGAAAAATGGCGGCCTCTATCTCGCGGTCGAGACCGAAGAGGAGCTGATCAATGCGCTCGAGCGGACGCTCGGCTGCCCCATGGTGACCCTGCGATAGGCTAGCTCAGAGCGCGAATGCGGAAGGGTAGCCCGCCTTTGGGGCAAAGCGTCACGGTCGCGTGGATCTTGGCCGGCACCGGTCCCGCATATTCCGGCGTGAAACGACGGAGCAGCTGCACGAGCGCGAGCGTGTTTTCGATCTGCGACAATGCCCCGCCGATGCAGGAGCGCTTGCCGGCGGAGAAGGGCAGGTAGCTGTACTTCACGCGCTTCTTGGCGCGTTCGGGCGAGAACCGTTCGGGATCGAACTTCTCCGGCTCTTCCCAATATTTCGGGCTGTGATGCATCACATAGGCGAGCATCACCACTTTGTCTCCGGCCTTGATCTTATGGCCTCCGATTTCGTCCTCGCCGGCGGCGATGCGGATCAGTGCCCAGATCGGTGGGAATAGCCGCATCGTCTCCTGAATCACCATTCGCGTGTAGGAGAGCTGCTGTACCTCGTTCCACACCGGGTCGCGCTCGCCGCAGACGGCGCGCGCTTCGGCGCGGATACGCTCCAACGCTTCCGGATGCTGCGACAAGAGATAGAGCGACCAGGCAAGGGTAAGCGCCGTAGTCTCCGTGCCGGCCCAGAGATATTGTTTCATCTCGTCGATCACCTGCTGGCGATCGAATTCGGGGAAGTTAGGGTCGGCTTCGGCGCCATCCAGCATTTTGAGTAGCGTTTTCTCGCGATATTCGAGCACATTCGCGCCGATCACCGTGTCGGGGATCGAGCCCCAGATCTCCATGGCCTTCGCCGTATCCTCCTCACCGATCTCTTCGAGCTGGCCGCGCACGCTCTTCAAGCGGATCGATTTGTGGTTCATCACATCGGTATAGGTTTTCACTTGCTTGAAGATGAAATGCGGGTTGAACGGCATTTCGCGGTCGAACAGCGCCTTGCACACCATCTCGGCGGCGAGCGTCCAGGTTTCCTCCACCATCTCGATGGTCTCGCCGGTCGCAGCGAACTTCGCCCAGCGGGCCATCTTCGAATCGATGGCCGACATCAGATAGGGAAAATAGTCCTCGAACATTTGAGGATGGAAAGCGGGCTGCTGTGGCGCGCGAATCTTCTGCCATAGCGCGCCGTCCACAGTGATCATGCTCTTGCCGAAGATCGGGCGAAGTCCGTCGAAATATTTCGTGTAGTTGTCGACGTTATCGACCAGAACACGCTGCGCATGCGCCGGCTCGGCGAGAAGCACGATGCGGTGATTCTTGAGGTTGATGGGGATGACGCCGTTATATTTGTCGCAGAGCGCCATGAGAACCTGCATGGGGTTCTCCTGGTTCAAGAGCGGTGTCAGCTTGAACCAGATGCTCTGCTCTTCGCCGAGCCCATGGGTTGGAGAATAGGCGACCGTCATATCCGCCATTGAACCGTGCTTTCTCCTACGCCCCTTGCCGTAGTGGCGATCGGCATGCTCCCAGATGCACGCCAAGAGCGAGTACCCGCGCTGCATCGACCGTATCGCTCCGAACGGTGAGCCGGCGCAGGGATTGTCTCGAATGGCCAAGTCTCTAGCATCGAGCCCCCTGGTATGTCCATCTTCGGCATGGCCTGCATCTTGTGGTGCGACATGCCGTCCTTCCACGTAAATCGATGTTACGGCGGATCAACGCTCAAACAAAGCTGCCTGGAAGCGGCGGCAAAATGAGGGCGATATCAGTTCTTAAAGCGCCGTTCCGACCACGGCTTCGCCCTCGACGTGCACCGCGCCGGAGGCCACGAGCCTCAGCGCATGGGGATAAAGACGGTGTTCGGCCTCGAGTACGCGAGTGGCAAGGGTCTCTGGTGTGTCGCCTGGGAGAACGGGCACCTCGGCCTGAGCAACGATTGGCCCGGTGTCCATCTCAGGGCGGACGAAATGTACGGTACAGCCGGTGATCTTTTCGCCTGCTTCCAGCACGCGCGCATGCGTGTCGAGGCCTTTGAAGTCAGGCAGAAGGGAAGGGTGGATGTTGAGGTGGCGGTTCCACCAATGCCGCACGAAGCTTTCACTATGCAGGCGCATGAAGCCTGCATTGCAAAGGAGTTCCGCGCCTGCATCTTCCAAGGCTTCGGTAATCGCGGTATCGAAAGATTCGCGCGATGAGTAGTCCTTATGACTGATGGTGAGGGTGGGAATGCCAGCCGCATCGGCGCGGGCCAAACCTTGCGCACCGGCAACATTGGATATCACCAGGACGATCTTCGCCGGATAGTCGGGATCCTCGGCCGCATCGATCAGGGCCTGCAGATTCGAACCGCGGCCCGAGATGAGGACGCCGATACGCTTCTTAGTCATGACGTAGATCGGGAACCACCGAGGCTCCCTTCGAGCCGGATTGCTTGGTCAGCTTCACGGGGGATGATCGCGCCCAGTAGGAAGGCTTCGTCGCCAAGTGTCTTTAGCACCCCATCGACCTCATCTGCGTTGACGATCACCACCATGCCAACGCCGCAATTGAAGGTGCGGAGCATCTCATCATCTGCCAAGCCGGTTTTTTGCTGCAACCAGTGAAAGACCGGCGGCGGGTCGATCGCCGCACCATCGATCGTCGCCGCAAGGTGATCGGGAATCACGCGCGGAACATTGTCGATCAATCCGCCGCCGGTGATATGCGCGAGCGCTTTCACGGCCTTCGTTTTGCGGATTGTCTCCAGGATCTGGCGGACATAGATGCGTGTCGGCGTGAGTAGGGCTTCGCCGAGTGTCATGCCAGACGCAAATGGCGCCGGGTCGCTCCAGCGCAATCCGGATTTTTCCACCACGCGGCGCACGAGCGAGAAGCCATTGGCGTGAACCCCTGAAGAGGGAAGACCAATGAGTACATCGCCAATGGCGATGTCCTTTCGCGGCAGCAAAGCCTCTCTCTCGACCGCGCCGACGGCGAAGCCGGCAAGGTCGTAGTCGCCAGGCGCATAGACACCCGGCATTTCGGCGGTCTCCCCCCCGATCAGGGCGCAGCCCGCTTCCTCGCATCCCTTAGCGATGCTGCCGATGACGGTCTCGGCCACGCCGAGATCGAGCTCGCCGCAGGCGAAGTAGTCGAGAAAGAAGAGAGGCTCCGCCCCCTGGACAACGATATCGTTCACGTTCATGGCGACGAGATCGATGCCGATCCCGTCATGCCGGCCCGTCTCTATGGCGAGTTTGAGTTTGGTGCCCACCCCGTCCGTGGCGGCGACCAGAATCGGGTCTGCGAACCCGCATGCTTTGAGATCGAACAAGCCGCCGAAGCCGCCGATTCCGCTCATCACGCCCTTGCGGCGCGTCTTGGCCGCAAGCGGCCCGATGGCCTTCACGAGCGCGTTGCCGACGTCGATATCGACGCCCGCGTCGCGATAAGTCAGCCGAGCCTCATCTTTGGATATCGGGGGCACCGAGCCACTCGGAGTGCAAGTTCAGACGGTTTGGCATAACAATCGTGCCGCGGGAGTGCCGTCAAGGCGGAAAGGCCGCGGGTCCGCCACATTCACGGCGTTTACCCATGCCGTGTAAAAGCCTTAAAAGACCGCTGGGAGGAGCGTTTCGTGAATATCCCCAACAGCCTTACCCTCGGGCGGATCGTGCTGGTTCCGCTGGTGGTGTGGCTGATCATCACCGATGAGATGCTGGCGGCCTTCTTCGTGTTTCTGCTCGCTGGCGCATCCGATGCCGCCGACGGGTTCCTCGCCAAGCGCTATGGCTGGCGCACGGAGCTTGGCGCCTATCTCGATCCGATCGCCGATAAGGCGCTGCTCGGCAGTATCTACGTTACCCTGGGGCTCGCCGGATATCTCCCCGCCTGGCTCGTTATCGCCGTGGTCAGCCGTGACATTCTCATTGTCGGCGCTGTGGTGCTGTCGTGGATGCTATCCCGTCCGCTCAACATGCAGCCGTTACTCATTAGCAAGATCAATACGTTCTCCCAGATTCTGCTGGCCGGTCTGGTGTTGGCCGAACTCGGGCTTGGACTTGGGCTCAATCGATTGGTCGAAGTCCTGATCCTGGTCACAGGGACGCTCACCATCGTTTCGGCTGCGGCCTATTTCTGGACCTGGCTAAAACTCATGGCGTCTTATGAACCGGCTCCCGAGCCGCCGCCGCGCCGAAGGAAATCGGTGAACCATGGCGCGCCACGTACGCGGGTCAGGGCCTCGTGAGCCTCGATCAGCTCACTTTGGACTTGCCGCATCGCGCCGCGCTCGGCGCGGAGGATTTTCTGGTCAGCGACTGCAATCTCGCCGCGGTCAGGCTGATCGATTCATGGCCGGAATGGCCGGATCGCGTTCAGCTTCTGCTCGGGCCGGCGGCCAGCGGCAAGACCCATCTGGTGCGTGTTTGGCAAGCATTATCAAGCGCCTACGGGCTCGACCCGGCAACACTGGACATTGCTTCGATCGATGCCTTGGGCGAGGGGACGGCGCTCGTGGTGGAGGATGCCGACCGCGTCCAATATGACGATAAAGCTTTGTTCCACTTATTGAATTTGGCGCGGGAGAAGCGGCTGTTCGTGCTCGTCACGGCGCGTGTCAGCCCGGCGCGCTGGAACATCTCGCTGCCGGACCTGACATCCCGGCTAAGTGCTTTGCCGGTCACGGAAATAGGCGCCGCCGACGAGGCCTTGCTCAGGACCGTGATGCTCAAACACTTCGCCGACCGGCAGCTCGACATCGACCCTAAGGTCTTGGAATTCATGGCGCTTCATGTCGACCGCTCGCTCCAGGCGGCAGCCGCGGCGGTCGAGGCGGTGGACAAGGCGGCGCTGGCGAAAGGGCGGAAAATCAGCCGTCAGCTCGTTAACGAGGTTCTGGCAAAGACCGCACCCGACTAGGTCCCGCCTGGATTTCCGTTACTTAGGCGATACAATAAACGGGTAATTTTTACCGGGATTGGTCTTTTTTGCTAGGAAACCGTCTGTGAGCTTGCCCGAAAAGATCGAAACCCCGGAAGCCACCGCCCGCATCGCCGCGTTTGGGCCCTCCCGCTACTTCAACCGTGAGTTGTCCTGGCTCGACTTCAATCGCCGGGTGCTGGAGGAGGCGGAGAACGCACGCCACCCGCTGCTCGAGCGCCTGCGCTTCCTCTCCATCTCAGCCTCGAACCTCGATGAGTTCTACATGGTGCGCGTCGCCGGCCTCAGAGGCCAGGTGCTCGCCGGCATCGAGACGCCGAGCCAGGACGGGCTGACGCCCGCCGAGCAGCTCGACCGCATCAACCGAGCGGTCGCCGAACTCACCGCCGAGCAGCAGGAGAACTGGGTCAAGCTCGAAGCCCTGCTCGCCGAGGCCGGCGTCCATGTGCTGCACGCCGATCAGCTGACCGACAAGGAACGCGATTGGCTCGAAAAGCATTTCCTCGCGCATATCTTCCCGGTGCTGACGCCGATCGCCGTCGACCCGGCGCATCCTTTTCCCTTCATTCCCAATTTCGGCTTCACGCTGGGGCTCGAACTCGTGCGCGAAGGATCGCTCAAGGCCATGCACGCGCTGATGCCGCTCCCCTCGCAGCTCAACCGCTTCATCCGCCTGCCGACCGAAGAGGGCGCCGAAAACCAGATCCGCTTCATCCGGCTCGAAACCGTGGTCGGCATCTTCGTGTCGCGCCTGTTTCCCGGCTATCGGGTCAGAAGCCAGGGCGCGTTCCGGGTGCTGCGCGACAGTGACATCGAGGTGCAGGAAGAAGCGGAAGATCTGGTGCAGCTCTTCGAATCGGCGTTGAAGCGGCGCCGCCGCGGCTCGGTCATCAGGCTCGAAATCGAAGCGACCATGCCGTCTAGGCTGCAGCGCTTCGTCATGCAGGAACTCAAGGTCACCGAGAACGAGAGCTTCGTGCAGAAGGGCCTGATCGGTCTCACCGACACCAACCAGTTGATCGTCTCCGACCGGCCCGATCTGAAATTCCAGCCCTTCGTGAGCCGCTTCCCGGAACGCATCCGCGAGCATCAGGGCGATTGCTTCGCCGCCATTCGCCAGAAGGACATCGTGGTCCACCACCCCTACGAATCCTTCGATGTCGTGCTGCAATTCCTGAAGCAGGCGACGGCCGATCCCGACGTCGTGGCGATCAAATGGACTCTCTACCGCACGAGCAAGAGCTCACCCATCATCCAGGCGCTGAAGGACGCGGCGGAAGCGGGCAAGTCGGTGACCGCCGTGGTCGAATTGAAGGCCCGTTTCGACGAAGAGGCCAATATCAAATGGGCGCGCGATCTGGAAAGCGCGGGCGTCCAGGTGGTTTACGGCTTCATCGAGCTCAAAACCCACGCCAAGCTCAGCCTGATCGTGCGGCGCGAGCACGGCGAACTCGTCACCTATTGCCATGTCGGCACCGGCAACTACCATCCGGTCACCGCCAAGATCTATACCGACCTGTCCTTCTTCACCGCCGACAGCACCATCGGTCACGACGTGTCGCGCATCTTCAACTACGTTACCGGCTACGCGGAACCGGCGGAACTCGAGGTCATGGCGGTATCACCGCACGGCATCAAGGCGCGCATACTCGACCATATCCGCGAGGAGATCTATCACGCCAAGGCCGGACGACCGGCGGCGATCTGGATGAAGATGAACTCGCTGGTCGATCCGGAGATCATCGATGCGCTCTACGAGGCGAGTCAGGCGGGCGTGGAGATCGACCTCGTGGTACGCGGCATTTGCTGCCTGCGCCCCGGTGTCCCGGGACTCTCCGAGAACATCAATGTCAAAAGCATTGTGGGGCGTTTCCTCGAACATTCCCGCATCTATTGCTTTGGCGCCGGTCATGGGTTACCGCATCGCAAGGCGGTGGTTTATATCAGCTCGGCGGATATGATGCCCCGCAACCTGGACCGGCGCGTGGAGGCCATGGTGCCGATCAAGAACCCGACGGTGCATGAGCAGATCCTTGATCAGATCATGGTGGCGAATCTCAAGGACAATCTGCAAAGTTGGCTGGTGCTGCCCGAAGGCAACTCCGAGCGTATCCATCTGAGTGGGGACGAGGAGCCGTTTAGTGCCCAGGATTACTTCATGACCAATCCGAGCCTGTCCGGCCGCGGCACGTCTCCAACCGAGAACATGCCGCCGCGCTTCGCGCGCCTGGTCGAGACGGGCTGACGCCGATCGGGCTCAGCCGATGAGCATGAGGAACGATCTGAGCCCAGTCGCAGTGGTCGACATCGGCTCGAACTCGGTCCGTCTCGTCGTCTATGAGGGCGCCGCGCGCGCGCCGACCCCGGTTTTCAACGAAAAAGTCTTATGCGGTCTCGGTCGCTCGCTCGCCACCACGGGGCGGCTTGCGCCGGAGGCCATCAAACGCGCCACACGCGCTCTGCGGCGTTTCCGTTCCCTGATCGATCAGCTCAATGTCGAGCATGTCGAGGTGATTGCCACAGCCGCGGCACGCGAGGCCAGCAATGGTGCGGCGTTCATCGCCGAGGCAGAGCGCATTTTGCGCTATCACGTCACCGTGCTCTCCGGCACAGCGGAGGCTGAGCTTGCCGCGCTCGGTGTCATCTCGGGCATTTATGCCGCCGACGGATTCGCCGGCGATCTCGGGGGCGGCAGTCTCGAGCTCGTCGATGTGCGCGGCGGCACGCTGTCAAATGCCGCCACCTTGCCGCTCGGCGGCCTATGGCTCATCGATGCCTCCGGCGTCAGTCTCAAGAAGGCACGCGAGATCGTCGATGCCGAGCTTGCCAAGATTGATTGGCTGGACAAGGGGAGGGGCCGTGACTTCTATGTCATCGGCGGCACCTGGCGGGCGCTTGCGCGGCTGCACATGACGCAGATGAACTATCCTCTAAGCGTGATGCACAATTACCGCATCAATGCCGACGAAGCGCTTAAATTCGCCTCGCTCCTCGATCATCAATCGCAAAGCTCGATGGCCGGCATCCGCGACATTTCCAGCGCCCGCCGCGAGACCATCCCCTATGGCGCTTTGGTGCTGGAAAGGTTGATCAAGCAGATGAAGCCACGCGCCATCGTGGTGTCCGTGCTCGGCATTCGCGAAGGGCTGCTTTACAGCCTGCTAGACGACGAGGAGAAGGCCAAGGATCCCTTGCTCGAAGCTTGTGAGGAAATCGCGCGGCGGAAATCACGGTCCGTGATCAACGCCTGGGAACTCTGCGCCTGGACCGATGAACTGTTTCGGGCGCCGGGTCCGGTGGAGACGCCCGAGCAGAAACGATTGCGGCATGCCGCATGCCTCTTGTCGGATATCGGCTGGCGCGCGCATCCCGATTACCGGGGCATACAGAGCCTGAATCTGGTGGCGCATGGCGATTTCGTCGGCATCGACCATCCTGGCCGCGCCTTCCTTGCCCTCACGGTCTATTATCGCAACGAAGGTGTAGTTAAAGACGAACTGGGTCAGAAGCTGATCGAGCTTGTCGACAAGGACGCGCTCAGGCGCGCGCGCATCCTCGGTGCCGCCTTCCGGGCGGCGCATAGTCTGTCCGCGGCCATGCCGGGGGTGCTGCCCAACACGCCGCTCTCCTATGAAACCAACCGGCTGATCTGGACCGTGCCTGAGCCTTATTCCAGTCTCGAAGGCGAGCGCGTAGAGCGCCGCTTCAAGGAACTGACAGGGCTTCTCGACCGCGAGGGGGAGATCCGCGTCGGCCCGGCCTTGCAACTTGCCGCCGGGTAAGCAAGAGAAGGACCATGCCGAAGTCCTGGGATCGCATCGGTAGAGACGGACGCCAATGAGAATCATAATCCTGATCGCTGTGATCGCCATGGTGCTGCTCGAGGTGAGCGACGCGCTGCCTAAGTCGAGCGTGGGCGGCCCGATGACCGCGATGATGATTGTCTTTCTCGCCGTGCTGGTCCTTGGGCTCTACGAAGCTTGGTCGCAAAAGCGCGGCGCGATGGGCTGGATCGTGAGCATCGTTGCCGCGGTCGTCGGTGGGTTCATCGGAAGTGTAGTAGCCAGCATGATCCTCGGAATGGTGCTGTCGTACCTTAGTCTGGGCGTCCCCCTCGTAGAAACGCAGCACCCTGTGCGCTACATCGCGTCAGCTGGCATGATGCTCCTCGTGATGCTGGGATCGTGGAGCGCGTTGCAGATCGTGAACCGTTATCGATGAGTACTCGGGCGTGACTTAGCCAATGGCAGAAGACCTCTATTCAGTTCTCGGCGTGGCGAAGACCGCGAGCGCGGCCGACATCACCAAGGCCTACCGCAAGCTGGCCAAGAAGCTGCACCCGGACCTCAATCCCGGTGACAAGACCGCCGAGGAGAGATTCAAGAAGATCGCCGCCGCCTATGGCATCATCGGCGATGAGGACAAACGCAAACGCTACGACGCCGGCGAGATCGACGCCTCGGGCCAGGAAACTCCGCAGCAGCGCTATTACCGCGAATATGCCGGCGGCGAGGACGGCGCGCGTTACCGCTCGGCGCGCGGCTACGAGGATATCGGCGAATTCAGCGATCTGTTCGGTGACCTGTTCGGCCGCGGCGGTGCAGGCCGGGGCGGCGGTGCGCGTTTCTCCATGCGCGGACAGGATGCGCAATACCGGCTCGAGGTCGAGTTCCTCGACGCGGTGAATGGCACCAAGACGCGCATCACGCTGCCGGACGGCGAAACGCTCGACGTGACCATCCCGCCCGGCGTGAGCGACGGCCAGGTTCTGCGCCTCAAGGGCAAAGGCATGAAGGGCATGGGCGAAGGCGGGCCGGGCGATGCGCTGGTCGAGATCGGCGTCAGGCCGCATCCCGTGTTCAAGCGGGAGGGGAACGACATCGTCGTCGAGTTGCCCATCACCCTCGATGAGGCGGTGCTTGGCGGCAAGGTCGAAGTGCCGACCATTAGCGGACGCGTGTCGGCGACGGTGCCGCAAGGCGCCAATACCGGACAGATTCTTCGGCTGAAAGGCCGCGGGATCAAGACCAGAAGCGGGACGGGCGACCAGCTGGTCAAACTCAGCGTCATGATGCCCGAGAAGATCGACGATGACCTGAAAAGCTTCGCGGAGACCTGGCGCCAGGGCCACGCCTACGATCCGCGGCGCAAGCTCAAGGAGCAGGCGTGATGCTGACCGAGAAAGAACTTCTGGCGCGCGTCGGCACCCTCACCGTCACGCGGCTCAGAGTGTGGGTTCAACAAGGTTGGATCAAGCCGGCCGATTTGGCGGCGCCGAGTTATTCGGAGGCCGACCTGGCGCGGGCGGCGCTCATCTGCAATCTCGAGGACGAGCTTGGCTTCTCCGAGGAGGACGTGCCGGTGCTGCTCAATCTGATCGACCAGATTCACGGCTTGCGCGCCGAGCTGCGCGGGCTGCTGGCGGCGCTCGACGAGCTGCCGGAGGATGTGCGCGGCGTGATCCGCCTGCGGATTACCGAGACGATAGAGCGCGGGCGGCGATGAGTTGCGGGCTCGGAGCGGGCGCGTGAGAGCATGGTCAAGCGCATCGTCGTCGTGAACGACAAGATGCAGAAGGGCTATCGCTATCGTCTGAGCGCACCCACCGGCCGCAATTTCGATCCCGAGTTCAGACCCGAATTGACGCCGCAGGAGATGCTGGCGCTCGGCATATTCTGCGGCAAGTACATGACGGACACGCGCAAGGAGTTTCCCGCAAGCTGGTTCGCCAAAGCGAAGCTCGCGCCAAGCAAGCCCGACTGCTCACTCAATTATTTCGGCGTCTCGGCCAGCCAGCCGCTTTCGGTGTGGCGCGAGAAGGGATGGATCCACCCCGACGATCCGCGTGGCTGGTTCCAGTGGTATTGCCGCTACTATATGGGCCGGCGGATGGAGGAGGAGGACCGGCGGCAGATCAAGCGCTGGAAGGCCATACGCCGCCATGTGCGGCAGATCGAGCGGAACTGCGAGCCGGGAGACTTCACCTGCCGCCGCAGGCAGCGTCAGGCTCTGCTGCATTGGGCGTATGACAGCCGCAGGATTTGATCGGGCTATTCCGCGCCTGATTTCGCCGGCCGCACCGAGACCTCGCCGCGGTCGATGACCAGCGCAAGCTCGCCGCGCTTCAGTGCCAGCGCGTCGTCGCCGAACAATTTCTTGCGCCAGCCGCGCAAGGCCGCGGCGTCGGCGTCGTCCGAGCGGGCGATCTGCTCGAGTTCTTCGCTCGTGGCGATCAGCTTCGGCGCCACGCCATGACGGCCGGCGGTGGCCTTCAGCAGCACGCGCAACAGATCGACCACGGCCTGCGCCTCCGGCGGCATCGGCTCGCCGCGCTCGATCGGCGGGATCGTGCCCGGATCGCGCTCGAGCCCCCGCCCCACCGCTTCGAGCACGGAGCGGCCGCGCATGGAGCGGGCGAAGCCGTTATGCAGCGAGCGCAGTGAGCCGAGATCCTCGATGGTGCGCGGCGCCTGGCTGGCGATATCGTAGAGCGCCTCGTCTTTCAGGATGCGGGCGCGCGGCACGTCCTGGCTCTGCGCTTCGCGCTCGCGCCAGGCGGCAAGCTCCATCAGCACGGCGAGCGATTTCGGCGTCTTGGTGCGCATCTTGAGCCGCTTCCAGGCCTGTTCCGGGTGCAGTTGATAAGTGGCCGGATCGGTCAGCACGCCCATTTCCTCGTTGAGCCAGCTCGCCCGCTCGGACTGGTCGAGCTGCGCCCTTAGCTTCGGGTAGAGGTCGCGCAGATGCGTGACGTCGCCGAGCGCGTAGGTCAGCTGCCGGTCCGATAGGGGACGGCGGCTCCAGTCGGTGAAGCGCGAGGTCTTGTCGAGATTGCGCCCGAGGAGCCGCTTCACCAGCATGGTGTAGCTCACCGCCTCGCCGAAGCCGCACACCATAGCCGCGACCTGCGTGTCGAAGATCGGATGCGGGATGACGCTCGCCAGATGATGCACGATCTCGATGTCCTGGCGCGCGGAGTGGAACACCTTGAGCACGTCCTCGTCGATCATGAGGTCGAAGAACGGCTTGAGGTCGAGACCGGGGGCGAGCCCGTCGACCAGGACCTCGGTATCGCCCGAGGCGATCTGGATCAGGCAGAGCCGCGGCCAGAAGGTCTGCTCGCGCATGAACTCGGTATCGACGGCGATGTAAGGCGCCGCGGCCAATCGCGCGCATGCCCCGGCCAGGTCTTCGTTGGTTTTGATGAGATCCATGGGGGCCGGGTATAGCCCAGACCGTGGCATGCGGCCAAGGGCATCACCGCCGCACCGCAACGGCCCGAACTGCCTGCACCTATCGCGGAATGCCGATTATCAGTGGATCACCGAGGCGGCGATGGCGCTCTTGCCGCAAGACCTGTCAGGCTGACAGATTTGCGATGGCGCGAGGCTGGCCGCATCCGTCCGCCTGGATTGATGCTCTTGCAGCACCGTGGAAATCAACGAGGATAGCGTGACGAGACCGGCAAGAACCCACGCCGTTACGGGTAAGCGGGTTCTGACCGAAAGGGTATAGCCCATCTTGCACATGGTGTTTTTCCCTCTTCGTTTGCCCCTTCCGACGAGTAAAACGCGGCACCCGCCATTTAGTTCCTTTCATGTGGAATTAACGCGGACGATCCATCGTTCCCCTTGCTTGACAAGGCGGGGCGTCCCATGCGGTGTTCCGCGCAAACTTAACCGCCGAGAAAGTCTGTCCCTTAGCCCATGCACGCCTACCGCACCCACACTTGCGGCGCGCTCCGCAAAGATGATGTCGGGAAACCCGCGCGTCTCTCGGGCTGGGTGCATCGCGTGCGCGATCATGGCGGGCTGCTGTTCATCGACCTCCGCGACCATTACGGCCTGACGCAGATCGTCGCCGATCCGCAATCGCCCGTGTTCGCGCGCGCCGAGAAGCTGAAGCCGGAATGGGTGGTGCGGATCGACGGCGAAGTGGTGGCTCGCTCGGCTGACACCGTCAATCCGAACCTGCCCACGGGGGAGGTCGAGGTCAGGGTTAAGGACCTGGAAGTCCTGTCGGAAGCCGCCGAGCTGCCGCTGCCGGTGTTCGGCGAGCCAGACTATCCGGAGGAGACACGCCTCAAATACCGCTTCCTCGATCTCCGGCGCGACACCATGCACGACAACATCATGCAGCGGGAGGCGATCATTGCCTCCTTGCGCCGCCGCATGCGCGAGGCTGGCTTTTTCGAGTTCCAGACGCCGATACTTACCGCCTCAAGCCCTGAGGGCGCGCGCGACTATCTCGTGCCGTCACGCGTGCATCCGGGCAAGTTCTACGCGCTGCCGCAGGCGCCACAGCAATTCAAGCAGCTCATCATGATCGCGGGCTTCGACCGCTATTTCCAGATCGCGCCATGCTTCCGTGACGAGGATGCCCGTGCCGACCGTTCGCCCGGTGAGTTCTATCAACTCGATCTGGAAATGAGCTTCGTGACGCAGGACGACGTGTTCGATGCGGTCGAGCCGATCCTGCGCGGCCTGTTTGAGGAATTCGGCGGCGGCAAGCCGGTCACCCAGAAATTCCCCCGCATCCCTTATGCCGAGGCCATGCGCAAATACGGCACCGACAAGCCCGATCTTCGCAACCCGATCGAGATGCAGGACGTCACCGAGCATTTCAAGGGTTCGGGCTTCAAGCTGTTCGCCGGCATGATCGACATGGACGTCAACACGCGCATCTGGGCCGTCCCGGCCAAGAGCGGCGGCTCACGCGCCTTTTGCGACCGCATGAACGCCTGGGCGCAAGGTGAAGGCCAGCCGGGGCTCGGCTATATCTTCTTCCGCGAGGGTGAAGGCGCCGGGCCGATTGCCAAGAATCTCGGACCGGAGCGCACCGAGGCGCTCCGCGCGCAGCTCGGCCTCGCTGACGGCGATGCCGTGTTCTTCGTAGCGGGCCTGCCGGGCGAATTCGCGCCCTTCGCCGCGCAGGCGCGGGTGAAGATCGGCGATGAGCTGAACTTGACCGCGAAGGACCGTTTCGACTTCTGCTGGGTGGTCGATTTCCCCATGTTCGAATGGAACGAGAACGAGAACAAGATCGACTTCTCGCACAATCCGTTCTCCATGCCACAAGGCGGGATCGAAGCGCTGGAAAGCAAAGACCCGCTCGACATCCTCGCGTTCCAATACGACGTGGTGTGCAACGGCGTGGAGCTATCATCGGGGGCCATCCGCAATCACAAGCCGGAGATCATGGAGAAAGCCTTCGCCATCGCCGGCTATCCGAAAGAGGAACTCGAGAAGCGCTTCGGCGGCATGCTGCGCGCGCTGCAATTCGGCGCGCCGCCGCATGGCGGCATCGCGCCGGGCATCGACCGCATGGTGATGCTGCTTTGCGGCGAGGAGAATCTGCGTCAGGTGGTGATGTTCCCCATGAACCAGCAGGCAGAGGATCTGCTCATGGGAGCGCCGTCCGAGGTCTCACCCAAGCAATTGAAAGATTTGCATATTCGGGTCGTGCTCCCACCCAAGACCTGATCGTGCCTGACCACCGGGTCATTGCCTTATTGTTGGCTCAACCGCCGGCACAAAATGATAAGATCGCGGCGGGAGGGAACTCGCATGCCTAAGTCAACCACGCGCCTCGCCGCGCTCAGTGTCTTCGCCGTGCTTTGCTTTGGCGCAGCTGACACCAAGGCACAAGATCTCGACACCGTTGCTTTCGTCGTGGCTTGCACCAAGGACCCGGTGGTTACCGAAGACCCCGGCCTCGATGAGGCCAAGGTCACGCCGCAGACTTTTTGCGAATGCGTCGCCGGCAAGCTCACGGAAGCCAAGGTGCCGCAAACCGATGTCGACATGCTGGTGAAGATGCACAACGAAGATATCACCGATGCCGACGCGGAGGCCTTTCCCAATCTCGATGAGCTTCTCGTCGCCAATGAAGAACATGAAGACGAGTGCCGGCAGAGCCTCGGCATCGCTATCGAGGATCTCGATAATGGCGAGTTCCCGATGGAAGAGGAGATTCCCGAGGAGGGCATGACCGACGAGGACATGCCCGATGAGGCAGAATAATACGAGGTCAACGCCCGACCGATGAGCTTCGGCGAGCGCGTCTTCATCTATTGCGAACGCGGCAGCGACGGAGCGCTATGGGCCGAGCCCATCAACGCGCTGACCAATGGCGCCTTTCTGCTTGCCGCGCTGGCCGGGCTTTGGCTTGTTCTGCGCCAACCCGCCGCCGAACGCAGCGCCGACCACTATCTTCTCGTGGCGCTGGTGTTCGTGATCGGGCTCGGCAGTTTTGCCTTTCACCTCTTCGCCGACGCGGGAACGGCATTCGCCGACATCGTGCCCATCGGCCTGTTCATGCTGGTCTATCTCGGTTTCGCCCTCAATCGTTTCCTTGGCGTGCCGCCGGGCTGGACGGTTTTGCTTGCGGTCGGTTTCGCCGCGGTCGTGGCAGGCGCCATGCAGGTGCAATGCTGGGATGGGGGCTTCGGCTTCCCTGGCGCGGATGTCGAGGGGGCAGGGCCGTGCCTGAACGGCAGCGTCGGCTATTTGCCGGCGCTCATCGCCCTGATCGCGGTTGGGTTGCTGCTTGCGAGACGGGGGCATGCGGCGGCGCCCTGGATATTGTCGGCGGCGGCCGTGTTCACCATTTCCATAACATTGCGATCGCTGGACATGGCGCTGTGCGAGGAGATGGTCTTGGCCGGGCGCAAGATCGGCACGCATTTCGCCTGGCATATCCTGAACGCGCTGACCTTGTTCCTGTTGCTTAGGGCAAGTTTATGCGTCAGTCCTCCGGCGCACCGGGCCTAAGGCCTTTCCCTGGCTAGTGCCGGGAGCGGCGCCTTCGGCTAGCATGGCCGCAAGCGGACGTGGTGGAACTGGTAGACACACAGGACTTAAAATCCTGAGGGGGAAACCCCGTCCGGGTTCGACTCCCGGCGTCCGCACCACTTTAAAGCAGAGGATCCGCCTGACCGTTCGGGCCGGCTTCTGATAGAATTCGCGTGTATGGGAGGGGAGAAGATACAATGACCCTGAAGTTGTTTTGCAAAGTCGCGCCTGCGGCGGTTCTAATTTTGGTCAGTGGCACGGCCAATGCCGGTCAGACTATCAACGAAACGGGAGCTATCGTCTGCGTGACGGACAAGTGGGAAGAGAAAGAACCCGAGAAAGGACACAAGCTGGCCGATTATGCCGCCCGCTGTGTCAACATACCCGATGGCGATGAACCCAAGTCCACGGGGGAGTGCGTCGGAAAGTATGAGTACATGCCTGATGGCAGGTGGAAGAGCTCCGGTACTTGCACGAACACATTTAAGATGGCATTACCACAGTGAGACATGAACCTGACGCTCGACCGGAATGGCCGTTCAGGCGTTCTAGCCTACTCAATAGCGCAAGGGGCCCGCAGATGCACCACGGGCCCTATCAATTGCGCGTTATGGC